>Ga0302321_100000008_pt1 | contig 219982 bp, 167 predicted proteins | sample Fen_T0_1_FD_202505 | JGI IMG/M metagenome (GOLD analysis project Ga0302321, IMG submission 202505) | Peat permafrost microbial communities from Stordalen Mire near Abisko, Sweden - Fen_T0_1 | ecosystem: Environmental > Terrestrial > Soil > Wetlands > Permafrost | place: Sweden: Abisko...
AACTCTCGCGACAGCCCCTCAACCGCCGTTCGCATGGCTTGGCGCGAGAGTTCAACAATCCGCATCCGAATTTCGGGCAACACTCGCTCCTGCTCCTGTCGGAGCAATTCTCTGAGCGCCCAGCCCACAGCTACCGCCGTCTCCGAGTCAACCCGCGATGCGTGGGCCCAGCAGGCGTCAAGCATGGTCCGCTGAAGCGCGCGATTCACGCCCGTCGTTTGGCCTGCATACGTAGCCGAAACGATCAATCCCATCCGAATTATCGCAGGCTCGTCGCTTTGAACCCAGGTCTCGATGGCGTCCCGGGCCAAAGCCGGTTCCTCACCCTGCAACCATGGGGCAACGACACTCAGCGCCACGGCGTCGCGCACAAGTCGATCTACATAGCCGTCGGCAGTGACCCATTCTACCATTCGTTTCAGTATGGCGAGATCTCGGAGCTCCCGCATGTACCCAGACAACAGCGGTACCGTCGCCCACCCAAGGTAGACTGGACTGCGCGCCATCAGTGCATCGAGGATCATCCGATGGTTTTGTTCATCTGAATCTGACAGCCCCATCTCGAGCCACCAACTTCGCGTCTCAGCGGCGGCAACTCGATGTAGCGACTCGCCGGCAGGCAGCAGCGTCCCAATTCGCAGCACCGGAGACGCCGCGGGCACACATCGCGTCATGCGCAACTCCAGATCATCCAATAGCCAATCCGGCTGCAAGACTGCCTTCACCTTGGGCATCACCGCCGAACCCGCCAAGTCTTCGAAAGGCCTAGCCACTAGACCCCTCCGGGGTTCCCCAAAGGCATTGAGTGCATCCGTAGATTGGGGGATCGTTGGCCGAATTGCTCGTCGATCGCCGACCTCTCGACTCCGTCCTGGCGCCTTCAACATTGTGCCCGCCTACGCGCATGCTCACGGTTTGGATACGGCTCGTAACAACGCCAAGTTTATGGCGGCGCCAAAGGTGCACGCATCCATGACCGCGCAATTGCTCCCACAACCGACCGGGCCGGTGCGCGCCAGCGTGGCATGATGATCAGCGGCCCACCGCCCTACAAGCTCATCTGCATGCCACCTGTCTGCATGGATTGTTCGGGGATTCGGCCCAACTTCGCAACCGATTCACCGCTTCGAGGGACATCGGCTGGAGGGACACCCGACTTGACGGTCGGTCCACCCGATGGCAAACGCGTGCCGACGTGACCGACCAGCAATCCGCGCCCAGCGCACCGGCAGTATCGTCCCCAACCACTGCTGCGACCGCTACCCGCGGCGGCCTCGCAGTGGCTGTCGCCAAGATGTACTTCATGGTCATTGGCTTGCTGCAGCAAGTACTACTGACCCGCTTTCTCGGCACCGCCGGCTACGGTGCACTTTCCACGGCGTTGTCGATATCGGCCGTCGTCTACAATCCTATCGTAACCACGTCGATCCAGGGTGTCAGTCGCACGGTCGCTCGTGCTGACGAAGATGAACGTCCTAGTGCAACCCGTCGTGTCCTGATGCTGCACGCGATGTTTGCCCTGCCTCTAGCGCTGCTCTTCGGCGTCTTTGCCGGGCCCATCGTACGCCTCGTGCATTCGCCCCACCTGGTAACGCCTGTTCGCATTCTGTCAGCCGTGCTGCTTTTCTACGGGCTCTACGCGCCGCTTGTCGGCGTTATGAATGGTCAACGTAGATTCATATGGCAAGCCAGCTTTGACATTGCCTTTGCCACGCTCCGTACCGCATTGATGGTAGGCGGGGCCGTAGCACTATCGAGGACAACGAACCACGGTGTCGTAGGTGCGGTTGGCGGGTTCGCGATTGCGGCTGGGTTCATCTGTGTCGCTGCTCTCATCCTGACGGGCATAGGCAGGCAAGGCACAGCCGGGCCCAATTGGCGTACGTATCTTGCGTTCGTCGGGCCAGTGTTCATAGGCCAAATTCTACTCAATCTGCTGCAGCAGGCCGACCTCACGGTGCTGCGCTACTTTGCGGCAGAGGCCGCACTACGTGAGTCGCTCAGTCCGCTTGCGGCAGATCCGCTGGTTGGGGCATATCGAGCCACCCAACTCTTCTGCTTCCTGCCCTACCAACTGCTGCTGAGTATCACCTTCGTGTTGTTCCCCCTATTGTCGAGGGCACACCGTGACCAGAACATGACCGACGTGAAGTTGTTTGTCATGACTGGCGTTCGCCTCGCGGTCATCATTGCCGGCGTCATGGTTTCCGTCATCTCCGGCCTCTCGGGTCCGTTGTTGCGCCTCGTCTTCCCAACAGATGTCGCCACCAATGCGACTTCTGCCATGCAGCTGCTTGCCATTGGATTTGGCGCGTTTGCCATCTTCGGGATCCTCACGACGGTCCTCGTAAGCCTTAAGGCCGAACGACAAAGTGCGATCATCACGGGGATCGCTTTCGGACTCGTAGCCACGCTCGGAACGCTCCTGCTCCGGGGGGAACCATTTGGAGCGACCTTGTTGCTGCGCACCGCAATCGCCACGTCGATTGGACTCGTCCTCGCCACCTTGATTGCTAGTCACTACGTACACTGCATTGCTGGTGGGGTGATTGGCGTAAAGACGCTCATGCGTGTATTCCTCATCGTCACGGTCACGATTGCTGCCGGGCGCCTTTGGTCACCGACGGGCAAAGTCGCTACTGTGTTGGCGGCCGCAATACTCGTCACGATGAACCTCGCGCTACTCGTGATAACTCGCGAATTGACCGGTCGCGACCTCGGCCATGTCCTGACTCTCTTCGGCAAGCGTCCTCGCGCCGCCTAACGCACGTCCAGGGCCCAGCCTACTCGGCTTGTACTTGTCCGATATTGTGGCGCATGAAGAGATCCTCGAGGGTTTCCTGGAGCGAGGAAACCTCAACAATGGTAAGCCCCATCGATACCGCCTGACTGAGAAGTGACTGCAATCGATCGCGGCCGTCAACGGTCAGCACCAGCCTGTTGGCTACCGTTCGCGCTGCACCCCACTTATTCTCAAGTACCCGCTTCGCTTCGTCGGGGACGTCGGTAAGGACGACGTTGGCTCGTTCCGCATCGCGACGCAGCAGTTGTTCCAAGCGCCCGCTGACAACCACTTTGCCGGCTTGAAGGATTGCCACCCGGTCACATAGCGTCTCCACATCGCTCAGGATATGCGATGAAAAGAAGATCGTTCGCCCTTTTCGTCGCTCATCCACGATGAGGTCCCGCACTTCCTTGCGACCCACGGGGTCGAGTCCGCTCATGGGCTCATCCAAAATGAGCAGCTCCGGATCGGACACCAAAGCGGCGGCCAGTCCCGTGCGCTGCAACATGCCTTTGGACAGTTTGCGCGCCGGACGATCTGCCGCATGATTCATCCCGACAGCACCAATGACTTCGCGCGCCCTATCATGCAGCGCCCGTCCTTGAAGCCCCGAAAGCCTACCGCAGAGTTCCACGAACTCAGTGGGCGTCAGATACGGGTAAATGTATGGGCTTTCCGGCAGAAATCCGATCCGTCGCCGGGATCCAGGATCAGGTACCAACTTCCCAAACAGCTCGGCACTGCCAGCGGTTGGGCGAATGAGCCCCGTTAGTACCTTGATGGTCGTCGTCTTACCTGCGCCATTGGGGCCCAGAAATCCAAAAATGTCTCCCTGATTGACTTCGAACGAAATGCCCCTCACTGCCTCTACCCGACGCATCCAGAAGCCGAGCCGGAACGCCTTCGACAGGTTCGAAACGCGAATCAAAGCTTCTGACATGGGTACGGATATAGCCCAAACCCCGTGGAGTTGGGAGATGCCGACCGCAGCCTGGCCCAGCCTGCCATCGCTTCGATTTGCCCAATCTGAGCCCTCTGTTGGCCTGACTGGCGGGCAATTCTGTCGAACTTTTGTCGTAACAGTTCCGCTTCGCCCCCGTTTTGGGTTATTAAGGAGCCGTTCGAAGCTTCGGTCCCATCCTGGTACCAGGCCGAACCCTTACGAGGGAACATGAGAACGGTTGGGTATCTTTCGATTCTGGCAATTTTACCCCTTAGTATTACCTCAGTGGCACTAGCTCAGTCGCCACCACCTCCAACCGGGTTTGGTCCAGCGCCTGCGGTTGCGCCCGTGCCCGCGCCCGTGCCGGCGCCGGCAACTGCAGTTGCGCCTGCGTATCCTGCTACGCCCGGAGCTGCAGCCCCACCAGCGGCGGCGCAGCCAGGCGTCAGCCCTTCAGCGCAACCCGGAGTGCAGCCGGGTCCGGTGACGACAGCGCCGGCCCAACCGGGAGTGGTAACGCCCGGACCAGCCCAGCCTGGAGCTGCAGGCAATACGACGATCGCTGCCCAAACCAGCGGGTCGAGTGAGATGTTGTTTGGTACAGATCCGAATGCGGGCGCCACTGCCGGCGCGGCGGCGGAAGCCGCACCAATTGACGAAGACGCATGGAATCGCGAATACCGTGAGTCGTCGCTCACCCTCGGCAACTCAATCAGCGGCTCGGTTGGCTTATTGCACATGCAGACGCCCATGTCGGGCACTCCAGGAACCTTTCGCACGAGCTTCCTGAGCGGCTACTACTCGGGCTCGGGCTTCCTCTGTAAGGACCGAGCCAGCTGCGCCTACGCCAGCACGACGAATGCTGCGACTCAGGATGAAGCCTCAACCATCAGCTCGGACATCGCGATTTCCGCGACGTTGGCATCGTACCTCGAGGCGTATGCCGGCATGCACTCGATGGCGTCGTCGAATAGTTTCGGCAAACCTCAGTTGCTTCAGGTGGTTGGCGACACCAATTTTGGCGCCAAGCTCTTTACCCCCGCCAAGGCAAATCGAGTATTCGCCTTTGGCGGTTCGCTCGATCTGTGGCTGCTCAACGGGTCGGGGTCCTTGGGGATTAGCAATGCGGATTTTACGATTCGCACGATGGCGAGCATCGATTTGACGCGTCGCGCCGACGCCAAAGAGCGGGTTCCGCTTCGCTTTCATGGCACGTTGGGTTACCTGTTCGATGGTTCGGGCAGTTTGATCAAAGACGTCGAAACGCAGCGCCGTGGCGCTCGAGTGTCACGGATCGAACGGTTCGGTCTCGACATCAATCGCGTCGATAGTTTCCTGATTGGTCTCGGGGCAGAATATGTGCACAAGGTCGTGCAGCCATTCTTCGAGTGGACTTTCGATGTACCGACCAATTATCGACAGTCTTACCTGTGTTCGGCACCGAACAACGGTCGTGCCGCTGGGGACGACTGCTTGGCGAAGGCATCCGGATTTGCCAGTACCCCCTCTCGATTAACGATTGGTACGCGCATTACCCCCGGCATTCGGGGCTTGCAGGGCTTACTAGCATTCGATATCGGAACGGGCGCCACCTCGACCTTCATCGAAGAAGTAGCTCCCGAGTTGCCCTGGCGGCTTTTCGTCGGAATTGGATTTGCTCACGACATTACCGGCAGTGTGGGCGACAGTTCGGCTACCCCGCGGACGGTCGAACGCATCGTGCAGCTTCCGCCACCACCCGAGTATCGAGTGGTTGGATTGGTCTTGGACGACAAGACGCAACAGCCGATTCCGAATGCCGTCGTGAAGTTCCAAGCCCAAGCGCTTACGGGCATGGTGTCTCGCGCTGACGGCTCCTTCGAGACCACGAATCTGCAGCCTGGGACCTATTCCTTCGCCATCACTGCAGAGGGCTATCGCGAAGGAGCCTGCTCGGTCAATGTACTTGCCGCCAGCGCACAAGCCCCAGTATCGGCTCCCATTGGCTCTGGTATGGCGCCCCCGCCTGCCGTTCCATCAGATGCGGCTCCGTACAGTGTTGGCTTGGCGCCAGCGGCTTCGTCGCCTCCGGTTGCTCCTACATCAGGCCCGATCGTCACCAACGTCGCCTGTTCGCTCAAGGCCATGCCAGCCGTCGGAGCCATCCAAGGCGCACTGGTGGATGGCGAGACCAACATGGCCATCCCTGACGCGCAGCTGACCATTCGCGATGCGAAGGGCCGCGAGCTAAAGTTGAACGCCGATGGCAATGGTGCCTTCCGGTTCGAAAACGTCCCGATCGGCGCGGTGAAGATTTCGGTCGACGCACAAGGTTATATGCCTGCGAGCATCGAGCTCGAAATCAAGCCAAGAGCCGAACAACGACCGACGGTCTCACTCAACAAGCGCCCAAAAAAGGCCAACGTGGTCGTCACTGCCACCGAAGTCAAAATCACCAAACAGATTCATTTTGGCAATGATTCGGCGGTGATTGCAACCGACTCGATGGGCTTGCTGCAAGAGATCGCTCTGACGCTGAAGGAGCACCCCGCACTAGCTCGGATCGAAATCCAGGGCCATACCGACAACTCGGGCGCGCCGGCATACAATAAGCGTCTAAGCCAAGAACGCGCCGAAGCTGTACGCAACGCACTCACCGCACTTGGCATCGAGAGCGCACGGCTTACCGCGCTTGGCTATGGTCAGGACAAGGCGCTCGTGCCCAATTCTTCGGAAGAGAACAAGGCCAAGAACCGTCGGGTCCAGTTCATCATCAAAGAAAAGCACTGACACTCTCCGCCAGCTGCTAGTCCGCGACGAAGCGATCGGCTAGCCTGGAACCCAAATGAAGCGGTGGAGCTGACGCTCTGCCGCTTCATGCGCTTTGTTTGTCGGTCGTGGCAACTTATGCCGCCGCATAATTGGCGCAACATTCGCGGCCTTGGGCTGGCGGCGAACGCTCAGGTCTTGTCTTGCGGACCTTGCTTCCGGTGTTCAGCGGCGATTTCAGCAAGTATTTCGTCGACGCGCGCGCGCTTATCTGGCCCAGTGTCGAAGTAAAAATGCAATTCCGGGACTTTGCGCAAGTCAAGCCGTGGCGCAAGCAGTCGACGAAGTCGCCCCTGAGCTCGCTCAAGGTGCTGGATCACACGCCGTCTCGATGAATCCTTGCCGTCGTCGATGAGTCGCCGCACGCCAATCCAAGCCGACAGTAGATCGTCGGAGACCGCTACTTCCGATAGGACGACTCCAGAAAGCGTCGGATCGGACAGGTCTGCGTTCAACGCCTCGGCTACGGTGGAGCGGATCGCCTCAGCGACACGTCTTGGGCGTCTGGACTCGATTTCCATCTTTACTCTCGTTCCTTGCGGTGAGGTCTAGGCACCGCCAAAGCCGATTCGCGGTCGGGATCTGCGTCGGGACCGCCGCACAAGTACGACTCGATTCCGTCGCGCAGGTTGTCGCCACCCGCACCAAACGAAATCACTTCACTACGAGAATCGGTGAGCCAAGCATCCGGCAGGGTGTCAGCCATAGCGCGAACAGCAGCAATGACTCGACGGCAACTCTCGGCGTCACGCGCCACCGTCGCAATGCCGATACGTGCCACTTGATGCTGATCGGCCTCACCGAATTCACACAAACTCACCGAAAGCCGGGCACGGACTCGATCCTTGAACTTGTTGACGACACGCCTTCTATCCTTGAGCGACTGCGCCGACGGGATATGGATGACGAATCGTGCCGTGCCTACGAACATGGGGTGCCGCTAGAGCGTTTGGCGAACCTCTTCCATCTCGAAACACTCGATGATGTCGCCTTCCTTGATTTCCTGGTAGCCATCGAGGGCAATACCGCAGTCAAAGCCCTCCTTGACGTCGCGCGCGTCGTCCTTGAAGCGCTTCAGACTGCTGAGCTTGCCCGTCCAAACCAAGGCGTTTTCGCGCATGAGGCGCACCGTACCGGAACGGCGAATCAGGCCCTGTGTCACCATGCAGCCAGCGACATTGCCTGCCTTCGTTACCCGGAAGACCTGGCGCACTTGAGCTTGGCCGAGCGCCTTCTCTACCAAGCTCGGTGACAGGAGGCCTTCCATCGCGGCCTTCACGTCGTCGACTACGTTATAGATAATGTTGTAGTGACGAACCTCGACCTTCTCTTGGGCCGCCAGCGATGCCGCCTTACCTGCCGGTCGTACATTGAAACCGATGATGATCGAGCCGGCCGCAACCGCAAGGTTGACGTCACCTTCCGTGATCGCGCCTGCCGCTGCATGAACTACAGTAACCTTGACCTTTGCGGTCGAGAGCCTCACCAAGGCATCAGATACAGCCTCGACAGACCCGTGGACATCAGCCTTCACGATCACTTTGAGCTCGAGTTGCTCGGTGTCCTTCATCGCCTTGTAAAGCTCTTCAAGCGTCAGCCGCGGGCCGGCACTCGGCATCAAGCTACGACGCTCCTTGACCTTGCGCGAATCGGCGATCTCTTGAGCCTTCTTGATGTCTTTCAAGACGTGGATTGGATCACCTGCAGCGGGCACGTCGTTCAGACCGATCACTTCGACAGGTGTCGCCGGACCGGCTGAAGCGAGGCTGCGCCCAAGCGAATCGAGCATGGCGCGTACCTTGCCGCTTGCGGCGCCAGCCAGAAGCACGTCACCACGATTCAGCGTGCCATCGGTGATCAGCAGGGTAGCAACTGGACCGCGCCCCCGATCGAGTTGGGCCTCGAGCACTACGCCAACGGCGAGCTTATTTGGGTTTGCCTTCAAATCGAGCATCTCGGCTTGAAGCAGAACCTTCTCGAGCAGCAAATCAATACCTTGTCCGGTTTGCGCACTGACCTCGGCAAACAGTGCTTCGCCGCCCCATTCCTCAGGAATGAGGCCAAGCTCACTCAATTCGCGACGGCACCGGTCAGGCTGTGCCTCTGGCTTGTCGCACTTGTTGATCGCAACGACGATCGGCACCTTGGCAAGCTTGGCGTGGTTGACCGCCTCGCGAGTCTGCGGCATCACGCCGTCGTCTGCGGCGACAACCAAAATAACGATGTCGGTCGTTTGCGCCCCGCGCGCACGCATGGCGGTGAAAGCCTCGTGGCCCGGCGTATCGAGGAAAGTGATTCGCCCCGACGGAGTCTCGACGCTGTAAGCACCAATGTGCTGCGTGATCCCGCCCGCTTCGCCGGCAACCACGTTGGCCTTGCGAATACGATCGAGCAGACTGGTCTTGCCATGGTCGACGTGACCCATAACGGTCACGACCGGTGGCCGCGGCAGCTTTTCGCCCAGGTCCACTTCAGTTTCAACGCCCTGCGCCATGACAAGAGCCTGCTCTTCGGAGACGGCAACGTCTTCAACGTCCCAACCGAATTCGCTGGCACAAATTTTCGCGGTGTCGGCGTCGAGGTTGCTATTGATGTTCACCCCCGTCATGCCGAGCATAATGAGTTTGCGCAGTAGCTCGTGGGCCTTGATACCCATGCGCCCGGCAAGGGTCTGCAATCCGATCGAGCTCTCGATTCTTACGACGCGCTTATGCGCCCCACGCTCTTGCGTAGCTACCGGGGCTGGAGCGCGAGCGCTCAGCGGACCACCGCCGCGGCCTCCATATCCGCCCGGTCCCCCCCCCATTCCCGGACCGCGACCGCGAGTGCCGCGTGGCATTGGCCCGCGTTGACCGGGCATGCCGCCTGGCTGTCCGGGGCGACGTTGACCCGCATTGGCGGCGCCAGCCTTGGCGTCGTATTGGACGCGCCGGGGAACCGGAGCGCGATGTGCGGGGCTCATGGGCACGCCAGGGCGACCTTCCCAAACGTCGATTCCCGTGCGCGGTGGGCTCGAGGGTCGCGTGGGCGGCACCGACGGTGACGGCAACGCGGCCCGCGCCGGAGCTGCAGCGACCGAACTCGTCGCAGACGTCGGTGGGGTTGCGGGACGCGCAGCGACAGCAACAACTGCGGGTGCCAGAGGTTCGACGATGGGACTCTGTGCCGCAAGAGCTTTGGGAGGTAACGGCTCGACGACTGGTTCCACCGGCGCGGCTGCTTCGATCACGGCTTGTGCAGGCCGTTCAGGTTCAATGTGCGCAACGGGCTTGTCGTCGACGGCCACTTCTTTCGCGACTAAAGCCGGGGCGGCAACCATATTCTCCGAGGCACGCTGCTCTTTTGGTGCCGACGCAGTCGCAGGTTCGACGGACGCCGCCGGACGTACGAGGGTTACCGGTTGCGGACGCTCTTCGGCTTCGTGCTCCAGGTCGCGTCCAGAAGTGACATCGGCGCGATTCGGTTCACCAACGGGCGCCGGTTCGATTGACACCGGCGACGGAACCGTCGGAGCTGGCAATGCAACAACAGGGACAGAGACTTCCAGTTTCGGCTCGGATGGAGGATGCGCGGGCGCATCTGGCCGCGGTACTACGTGGGCTACTGGGGGTGCAGCCGGCGCAGCCGGGATTGCTGAAGCGCTCTCAGCACCCGGTGAGGTTGCCGCAGCGTCCTCACGCTTGACCGCAGTTCGACGTTTGACCACGGTCGGACGAATTCGTTCTTCGACAACCTTGTTCGGCTCATTGCGACGCTCAAGCTGCCGCTTGGCCCGTTCGATTGCCTCCGGCGGAACCACGCTCATGTGGTTCTTGATCTCGGAAAAGCCGATGGACTGGAGCAAATTCGCCAGCTCCTTGTTGTCGATTCCCAGATCGCGAGCTACCTCGTAGACGCGCAACTTGCTACTCATCCATCCTCCGAATCTTCTCGCCCTTGCGATCCTGTCGTCCGTGTCGAAAAAGCCACTGCCTTGGCCAGTCTGCTGCGCAGCGGGTTCATCAACACCATCACTCGTAATAGACTTTGAGCCAGCCCCTCGTCCGTTATGACGAGGACTGCCAACTCATCGCGCCCAACGATTGCTCCAAGCTCTGCCTTCGTGGCCCAGGCCACGAGGATCCCTTTCGTTGCTGCCTCTTCGAGCCAAGCTGCCTGACCCGCTGCCCGAGCATCGGCCGCCAGAACTACCAACCGTGCCCTGCCTTGAGCAAAGGCCTCCTTACAAGCATCCCCGCCGACGGCAACATGCTTTGCTCGGTGAGCAGCTCCGAGCAGCCCCACAGCCCTACGGCCTGCCGCCTGGGCGAGGCTCGACACTAAGCCTTCGACATTTTCCGAACCGTCGGCGTGCAGACTGCGCGCGGTAGCTTTAGCCGCTTTGCGCAGACACCCTTCAGTCGGGTGAACCCACGCCCCTCTCCCGGCAGCTCCACCGGCAAGGTCGAAAGCCACGCTGCTGTCTGGCCCTAGTACCATCCGCACTAGTTCCGAAGGCGAGCCCGACTGCCTGCAGCCGATGCAGGTCCGCACGGGACTCGCCGGACGCTGAGGCGCGCCTGCAAGCGCAACCGGCTTTGCCACTCTGGGCAAAGTCCGCTGCTTTGATCCGTGCTTACCTTTCGTCGACTGCATCTGCACTATCCGCATCTCTCCTTGGGGATCGGGACAATAGGCCTAGGCCTCGGTTGAAACATCCCCAGCTGCTGCCGCCACCGTTGCGGCCGCGGCTTCTGCCGCTGCTGCGGCGGCAACCCTGGTTGCTTCGGTGGACGCAACATCGCGCTGCTGCCTTGCGGCGGTCCGAGCGGCCACAAGTTCGCTCAATTCGTGTGCCAGGAAGTACTTGGCGCCGTCACCAACAGCTTTGGCCTTCTTGACTCCGAGACCAGTGCGCAACGCCAAACGATCCGGATCCTCTTTGGCGAGATCCTCGACGGTGCGATAGTTGGCGTCTTCGAGTACTTGCATCGTTCGCTGGCCCACGTGCCCGACGACACGCAACTTGTCGCGATCCGTAAGGGGCTCGAGACGCTGAATGAGTTCCCGAATTCGCTCCTGTCGCTGCAGATCCATGCTGCGCTCGGCCGCAGCCTTGAGCGACTGAGCGCGCTCGGCCGAACCGATCTTGTCAATGGCGACGAGTTCCTCCTCGGATGCATCGGCCACCTCTTCGAGCGCCCGAAAACCAAGTCGGTACATGGCCTTGGCGACGTCGTCTTCGATCCCTTCGATCTCGCGCAGGGCCCCAAGCGCTTCGTCCTCCATAGTCCGAAACTTGCTCTCGCTGATGATATCAAGGCGCCAGCCGGTAAGCTGCGACGCGAGACGGACGTTCTGGCCCTTGCGCCCAATCGCAAGTGACAGTTTCTCATCCGGGACCACCAACTCCATTCGACGATCGCCTTCGTCGACGATGACTTTGTTCACCTCCGCCGGTTGGATGGCGTTGATGATGTAGCGCGCCGGATCGTTGTCGAAGGGCACGATATCGATCTTCTCGCCGCGCAATTCTTGCACGACGGCCTGCACCCGCGACCCCTTCATGCCGACGCACGCGCCGACCGGATCAACATCGTTGTCGCGAGACATAACTGAAATCTTGCTGCGCGCACCGGGTTCTCGGGCGACACCGACGATCTTGACGATCCCTTCGTAGATTTCAGGCACTTCCGACTCGAAGAGCTTCTCCACCAAGTGCGGCGAGGAACGACTCAGGACGATCATCGGACCACGAGCTTCGCGGTCGATGTCTTTGACATAGGCAACAATGCGATCACCCGGACGATAGGTCTCCCGTGGCGTCTGCTCGCGCGCGGACAAGATCCCTTCGGTGCCACGGCCGAGATCCACCACGATATTGTGGCCTTTCTCGAAGCGACGAACGATCCCACGAATAAGCTGTCCCTGCCGGTCCTTGTACTCGGAGAAGACAATGTCACGCTCGGCGTCGCGCACCCGTTGGAGCAACACCTGCTTGGCCGTCTGAGCGGCGATACGCCCGAAGGTCGTGCGCGCCTGTTTCAGGTCCAGCATGTCGCCGAATTCTTTGTCCTGCTGTCGCGCCTTGTCGGCGTCGCGCGGATGCCAAAACACTTGAAAGCCGAGCTCTTCGCCAAGCTCTGCCTCTAGATTGTGCTTCTTTACGTCGCCGATCGAGATTTGCCTTTCCTCTTCGGTCACCTCGTGGACGACCGTCATGTACTGGAAAAGATCAATGCTGCCAGTCTCATCGTTGTATCGCGCCTCAAGGTCGCGACTAGGACCGAATGCGGCCTGAGCCGCTTTGAGAATTGCAGCCTCAATGGTCTCAATGAGGACCTTGGGGTCAATGCCTTTTTCCTGAGCGACGCTCTTGACGATGGTGCCAAGGTCGGTGTCGAAGCCGGTTGCCATGAATCACCTTTTCCGTTTGCTTGCGCGATTCCTCCGGTCGCGCTCGGACGAACGGGGCTTCGGCGATTTTGCCTTGGCCCCGCCTAACACGTTTGGACTATTCCAATCGAACACGAGTCGCGCAGTTGCAATGGCTGAGTATTCCACCGCAAAAACGCCGGTTTCTGTCTCGAACTGTATGTTGCCCGCGTCGTCGAAACCCAAAACACGCCCCTGGATGACGCTCTGGTCGCCAACAGGGCGATTCAACTTTGCCTTAGCGAGACGCCCAACAAAGCGACCAAAATCGTCACGCCGATACAGACCCCGCTCTAGCCCCGGCGACCCGACCTCAAGCCGGTAAGCATTCGCGATCAAATTTTCTCCCTCAATGACTGAGGCCAGTTCTCGCGAGAGGTCCGAACAGAGGTCGACAGTAACGCCGTCTCCGGGCGCCGTGCTGCCGAGCTTCTCGACATTGACGGTCAGTACCCATCCCGACGAATCGGTCTGCCACAGGAGCTCGACGCCTTCGACCCCGCAGGCCAAAAGCACTGGCTCGATCAACGCGACGAGACGCGCTTCGTCGAGACCGGTGACTTTGGTATAGGCAATGCTCATGGGGCGGACGGGAGCCCTCGGGCGAAACCCGGTGGGGCGACTGTGACGTCGGACGCCTGAAAAAAAAAACGGACCCTATGAGGGGGTCCGCCAGGACTCGCCCGAACTGTCGGCGCGCAGCATACAGTCCAGATCGGCTCCTCGCAAGTGCAGGCAGACGATAGGTTGGGCAGCCGATGTCGAGAGGTGAACGTTTAGCCAAATTTCTGGGGCGCGTTGACGGCCCTCGGCACTCATCGCCTTGCCGCTGCGCCAACACTGGGCTGACTAGCGGACCCGCGCGCTGTGAGCGCGCCCTTAAATCGGCAGGCATCTAAGCCAAATTCGGCAAACTCACGAGGTCAACGTGGAGAATCTCGCTGGAAAACGCCATTATTTCGGAAAGGCACCCGTCAGAAGGACGGGATTCGACCCGAATTTTGGCGCAGGCCGCCTTTCCACCCTCGAAAACCTTGTTGTCCAATTCTTGGACGTGAATGCCGTGGCGTTTTAGGACCGTCAACACGTGCGCCAAGGCTCCGGTCTTTTCGATGTGGCGCACGACCAGTTGATATCGAGCCCATGATGTTGCGCTGATGTTGACGACGTTCGGCACTTCTCCCTTGGTGAGGAAACTGCGCAGCACATGAACCGTCTCATTGGCAATTGCTGACTGGGCTTCATCTGTCGATGCACCGATGTGCGGCGTCGCACAGGTAAGCGGCATCGTCACGACGGGATGACTGTAACTCGAATTACGTAACGACGGCTCGTCGGGCAAAACATCAAGACCGATTCGAAGTTTATTGCGCACCGCCACATCGCTCAAGGCCTCGTAATCGACCAAGCTCGACCCGGCCGTGTTGACGAATATTGCCCCAGCGGGAAGCGCCTCCAAAACTCGTCGATCGATCATTTGACGCGTCCGTTCGGTCGCGTCGAGATGAACGGAAAAGACATCCGAGAGCGAAGCAAGCGCAACCAGACTCGGGCACAGGCCCACGCCCAATTCGGCGGCGCGAGCGGGGGTGAGCGAACGGCTCCATGCCTGCACGCACATCCCGTAGGCCTTCGCCAGCCCAGCAACATAGCGACCCACGTATCCGAGACCGGCAATCCCAAGACGCCGCCCGCGCAACCCCCTGGCCTGGGCAAAATCCTCTTTGTGCCATTTCCCGGCGCGCAGACTCGCCGAGGCGTCAGGTACACGCCGATCCAGACACCCAATCAGCGTCATCGTCAACTCAGCAACGGCCGAGGCATTCTTTCCTGGCGTGTTGGCGACGTAAATCCCTCGGGCGCTCGCTGCCGAAACGTCGATCTGTCCCGTCCCGGAACCAGCACGGATAATGAGATTGAGGGCATCTCCGCCAGAAATCGCCGCCGCATCAACCATCAGGCCTCGCACGACGAGGACATTGACGCCAGCTAACGCTGCCGCTAGCTCCGTTGGGGCCAACGCCGGCTGATACAACAGCTCGACGCCCAACGACTGAATTTCCTCCAGGCTATCTTTGGGGAGTCGGCCGGCAACCAGAACACGCATGAGACGCGACTAATATCACAGCTGGCGCAACATAGGGAGATTGGCTTGACTACCTGGACACAAAGTGGGCCCCTTGGCCGCCTCGCCGCCTTCCCAAATCTGCGGGCTGTATTGTCAATGCGAGTTCCGACGTGCTGACATGGTCGGGCGGGAGTTCGTCTTGCCAAGGGATGCGTCTTGCCCCAATCGCCACCCCGTTGCTCCCGATCATGCTCTCCGATGCAACCGCGTGACCTAAGAGTAGCTGCGCAATTCCACATCACCTTTCGCACGGTCGATGCCCTGGTCGTCGCCTACAGCGCCAATCTGTCGCGTGGCGGACTCTTCTTGAAGACGGACCGTCCTGAACCGGAAGGAACTGTCATCAGGCTTGCCATTCAGCTGCCCGACGGCGGCGAAGCGCTTGAAGTCCCCTGCAGCGTTGTGTTCACGCGGGACAGTCACGACGGACAAGCCGCCGGGATGGGATTGAAATTCATCGATCCCGACGAAAGCATTCAGCGGCGCATCGAGTGGTTCATCATCAATTCCACACCGGATCCGAGCGACGTTCGCGCACAATCGCAGTTTCGTAAGCTCAACTTGCTTATCGTCGATGACGATCACTTTCAATCGGACACTTCTTCTGCCGCCTTCATCGCCCGTGGTGACGCCGTGCGAATCGCGCGCGACGGTCTCGCTGGTCTGGCGCTCTGTATCGAAACCATGCCGGACGTCATCTTGACCGATGTCCAGATGCCGCGCATGGATGGTTGGCAGATGGTGCGACTCATCCGAGCGCGTCCAGCACTCACCAAAGTGCCGATCCTCTTTTTGACCTCGCTTTCGAGCGAACAGGACAGGCTCGTAGGTTATCGGCTCGGGGTCGACGACTACCTGACCAAACCAATCGATCCCCAGGTCCTTTTAACTCGAGTCGAACGTGCGGTGCTGCGCGCCGAGCAGGTCAATCGCGCTACCAATCAAGCCGAACGCGATGCGTTGCGCGGCGATTTGAATCAGGTGAGCATTCAATCGGTGCTCGGCTTTCTTGAAATGGAACGTCGCTCAGGTACGTTGCGCATCGGTCCGATTACCAACGCACGCCTTGAGCTCCGCGACGGGCGCATTCACCGGGCCAGCCTCGATGGGTTCGGGAAGTTGCCCTCCCGCGACCAGCTGTTTCGTATTCTCGATATCGCCGAAGGTCGATTCGAATTCGTACAAGGCGAGGTAGGCGCTCCAGACGAAATCGGCCTGCCGACGTCGAATGTACTGCTCGAGCATGCTCGCCTGCGTGACGAAGGCGTCTAGTTCTGAAACGCTGCTCGCTAACACGGCAGCCGACGCCTAATGCTTCAAGGCCTCCTGGTCGCGGCGGTTCGTCGCGTCACTTGACGCTCGGCACCGCAGGCACTGCGGATGCCGCGGGTGCGGACACTGCCGGTGCCTGCAGCGTGATGGCGGCGACTTGGCCCTGACGTGCATAGTCAGCAGCTTCGCCCAACGCACGTGCAGCCTCCTGAGGAGCGTGGAACCCCATGCTGTTTTCGGCGGCGACGAAATCAAGACGCCACTGGGCCTTGCGTTGCAACCACAAAGCCGGCTTCAATTGCTCCTCGGTCGCGCCCTTGGCCTTGGCAGCTACGATGGCATCAATCAAATCGTTTATCGCCTTGCCACCACGCTGCAAGAGGTCGTAGTTGCGCTGCTGTATGACGTCGACACGACTCTTCATCTCGTCTTCCGAGAAGCGGTGGCAAGTCTGACACGAGCGGTTCACGTTGAGCAACGGACTACGCACCCAATGGTCACTTACCTTGGACGCACCTTCCCTCATATAGGGCATGTGGCAGTCTGCACACGAAACCCCACTTCGCGCGTGAACTCCCTGGCTCCACATTTCGAATTCGGGGTGCTGCGCTTTCAGGATTGGGGCTCCGGTCTCCTTGTGCAGGTAGTCGACGAACGCTGAACCATCGGGGAATTTCTGCTCATCCCAAGCTGTCTCAATTTCGTCAACCTTGAGCCCCTTTGACCAGGGGAACGTTAACGGCATCTTTGAAGAACAGTAGTATTCGACGTGGCACTGACCACAAACGAACGAGCGCATCTCGTTGCGCGAAGCGTCGACATTCGGATCGTAGGGTCGGTCGCGCTTGCCCTCACGCCACTGACGCACCGACGACATTGCCGGCGCCGCGCCATTCGACTGGGCAAATGCCTGAATCCCCTTGATGAAGCCGGGGCGAGTGACGCGAAGCGCCATCGTCTTCGGATCGTGGCAGTCGACGCAGCTTACGGGAACAGCGTGCCCCTTGGCATGGAGCAGCTTGCTCGTATCTTGGTACGTCATCTTGTACGTTTGCTCGAACCCAGCCATGGCATCGCCCTTGCCAAGTTCGCGGTAGAGCGGCATGACCGAACCGTGACAATGCAGACAAGAGCCTGACTGCGGTTTGGTGAGCCGTTGGGTCGCTTCCTGATCGGCAAGCATGAACGCATGACCCCGGCGATCGCGATAGTCAATCGAGAATGCGTAACCAAGAAACATGCGCTTCAACCACGGATCGCGTTCGATTTTCTCGGGCGGAAGCGCTTCCGAGGCACCGTTTCCGCCGAAACGCGTGTGCGTAGTGAGCGAGGTGCGCTTGTAACCGTCGTATTGGTTCGGCCAATTTCGTCCCCACTTGGCAGGATCCACATCGTCCTCACCCACTTCGACCACGCGAACGTAGGCAGACTTCTGTTCGACCTTGCGCTGAAAGATGTTGATCAGCAGCGCCGTCGTCCCGCCCGTGGCGACCACCACGCCGGCAAGCAGCGAAATCAGAAAGCCTCGGCTTCGAAGCAAACTCGTTTCTTTCGTAGAAGTCATTGAACGCTCACCATTCTGCTTACTATTGGCGGTCCTTAGTACTCGACGGGCCAAGCCCCGCAGTTTCGCCGTGCCCAACACCAAAGTGGCAATGCACACAGCTTACGGCATCTTGGTCAGTCGTGGCCCCGCTGACCAATTGGTGGACCATGTCCGCATGGCACCTGAGGCAATTCTCCTGCAAGACGGCCGCATTTCCGGGTTTGATCCGGATCGGCTCAGCGAAATCCTGCAGTGTGAAGCCCTTGGAGTGGTGGTAGCCGTTGCTGGCCTTGGTGATAAACTTTGGGATAAGTGATTGCGGTAGGTGGCAGTCGACGCAGGCTGCAACGCCGTGGTGGCTTGACTTCTGCCACGAGTCGTATTGAGGCCGCATGATGTGACAGTTGACACAAGCCTTCGGATCGCTGCTCAGATACGAGAACCCCTCAGCGTATTTGAAGGTGAACGTCCCAATGCCCACCAACACGCCGAGCGCGACGGGAAGCGCCATCAACAGCAGTTTCCCGCCGTTTGCTGGCGAATGCGTGGTCTCCAAAGTCATGGATGCCGGCCCAGACTAGCCCAACCGCCTGGGCCACACATTGCGAATCGTGGTCCCCCAAATTCACACCTGACGCCTGTCATGCGTGAAACTAAGCCTCGGTCATCTGTCGGGATGAACCCCCACCCTGTTGCCAGGCTTGTCAACGTCCAGGTTGTTCGAGAGCGAAGTCCTCGAGCCCGTTGGGCTGCGACATTTGCCTCCGCGCCAAGACTTTCGTCAAATTGTCGCGCATCTTCGCGTCGGCTGGAAAATGCCCGAGGCCGCGGCGCAGGATCTGCTCCGCCCGATCGAGGTTGCCCAGGCGAAACTCGAGCCTCGCCAAGTTGTTCGTGGCACGGCGAGCGACCTCGCCCTGCCCCTCGGTGCGCCGCCACGCCTCTTCAAAGCCCCAGCGTGCACCTTCGAATTCCCCTCGTTCATCTAGCGCCATAGCCCATTGGTAGGGACCTATTGGGCTTTGTTTGGTCTTGTGCGTCGCGTCGGCAAAGGCGAGTGCGCTATCGCCGAAAAGGCCAGCGCGTTGCGCCGTGACCGCGGTGAAGAAAGCCAAAATCACCAAGACCGCGGCAACCCCGATCCCGGGCCAGCGCCTGGCGACGGCAGCGAGGAGTACTGCTAACCCCAACACGCTCCACCAAAGGTAACGATCGGCCATTCTGTTCTGGAGCGGAACCAGGACCTGGCTGACCGGGAGCAATGGGATGACAACCAACGCGAGCACCACAAACAACAACCTTTGACCGCGGTACCAGCGGTGAATCGCCACCAAACCAGCCACGACAAACGTGAAGTAACTAGCCGCAGAAATCAAGGTGAAATGGACCAAGGTTGGCACCTCATGGACCAAGCTGCAATGGGGTGGCCAAAGCAGCACCTGCACGTACTGCAACCAAACCGGACCCATCGTGGCCAGAGAAGTCGCAATGCTACCCCCGGCACGCGACTGTGTCATCCCAACCATTTGACCAACATGAATGTGAATCGGCATCACCAGCGCGACGACCAAGAGACTTACACCAATCGCCAGGACATTCGGGCGGCGTTTGGCCCACAGATCCAACACCGGCAATAGCAATGGCAACACCACGCTCATCGATTTCGAAAGCATAGCGAGCACAAACCAAAATGCCGTAACGAGCACGAACCTACCGCAACGACTGGCGTAGGCACGAAACGCAAGTGCCCCAAATAGCATGGCCAAAACATCCTTGCGCCCGGCAAGCCACGCCACACTCTCCACGTGCACCGGATGGAGCGCAAAAGCGGCAGTGGCAAGAAGCGCTAACCCTTCACCGACCAATTGCTTGCGCAGGGCGTGATGTAGCGCCAAGAGCGCTCCAAGATAGAGCCCGAGATTGACGATACGCATTGGCAAAGGGCGGATCCCAGTGACCCAGGCTTCAATGAAGTGGCTCGTGTCCCGAACCGGGAGAAACTCCGCACCCAACGCATGACGCGTCTTGGGAGACAAGTCGGTCCAGATGTGCCAGAGCACCTGGACACTTGGTTTCTGCCACATCGGGTTAGACTCGAGCAGCCATGGGTCATCCCAATTGAGGAATCCTCCACCCAAGGACGGTAGGTAGGCCAGCGCCACGACCACCAACAGCACGCCGAGACCGTACGGTAGCCAGCGGGCACTTTGGCTAGCCTTGGTTGGAGCGGCTTCAATGCATTGCATGCGTCGGCATTTTACCAGCAAGTTCCGGCGGAGTCTTCGTGGTTTCGCACCGTCGGCTTGCAGCTCGTCGCCCGAAGCGGCATGGTCCGGGCTAGAAAATGGACGCTTCAGGTTCCCAAGACTCGAACAAACGCTACTACGACGCCTTCGCTGCTGGCTACGAACGCCATCGCGGCAAGAACGATCCCGGTGGCTATCATGAGCTCCTCGACGAACTGGAATCGGGCTACGTGGCTCGATTTGGGACCGGCCGTGACGTGCTTGAGGTCGGGTGTGGTACCGGCTTGGTGCTCACACGAGTTCAATCCTTCGCTCGCTCTGCCAAGGGCGTGGACTTGTCCCCTGGTATGCTCGAAAAGGCGCGCGCGCGTGGCCTCGACGTCATGGAAGCATCAGCCACGGCATTGCCGTTTGCCGACGAGAGCTTCGATGTCACTTGTTCCTTTAAGGTACTCGCCCATATCCCGGACATCGAAGGCACGCTTTCTGAGATGGCACGCGTTACCCGCAGCGGTGGTTACGTGCTTGCAGAGCTCTACAATCCGCACAGCCTCAGAGCCCTGATTAAGCGCTACGGTCCGGCAGGGAAAGTTGCCGCCGATGCGCACGAGAAGAATGTCTACGTGCGCTTCGACAGCCCTGCGCGCGCACGGAACATGACGCCGAAGGGTTGCGACTTCGTGGGTGCCCGCGGGATCCGCATCGTGACACCGACGGCTCATTTCATGCGCATTCCGCTGCTCCGGGAGGCCCTGTGCCAACTCGAACGGCTGCTCTGTGACAGCCCGCTCAAGGCCTTTGGCGGCTTCTATGTCGCCACCTACCGCAAACGCTAGCCGCTAGAATGAGCCAACGACCGAGCCACCCAACACACCCTGCCCAAACCATGGCGCCATCGAGAGCCGTGGCTGAGGGCTCGTTGGACTAGTCTTTTGCAACTTGAGGTGCGAGGGTAAATCGCGTTTGCGTTCGCGGTGCACCTCTGGAACAAACGCGAGGTGTGCCTCAGTGATCCCGACCAGGCAAGCGCCCAACAACGTATAGCCGCTGATTGTCTGCAGCAAGATGGCAGCGTGAACACCCGCATTGCGCTGCTCGAAGGTCTTCGACGTCGCTGCAAGGTAGTAGGACTCAGCGTATAGGGAACCGGCTAGTGTTCCAACCATCGCAGTTTCGGTTAGTAGTAGCAGCCAACCGAGCCCGCGATCGCCATTTTGGAATTGCCCGACGCCAAAGGGAAGGCTTGCCACCCAACGGTTGTGGACTTCCACGACCGTTTCACTCTCCGCAATCGAGACGAGTTGCTCTACGCGGTGACGCTCTTGCTCACGCAGTTGCTGCTCACGATTGGCCCGCGACTCGGCATCTTGCATGCGTTTCTGCTCGGCGCGACGGATTTCGTCCAACATCGATTCGTGGACGCGAAGAAACAACTCGACTACGGCTTCGGGGAAGAGCAATCCATCTGGCGCCTTCATTTGCGGGTTTTCGAGGATTGCCTCACGAAACACGCGTTCGGCATCGGTGGTTCTACCGACGCCTATCAGGCACGCTCCGTGATAGGTGCTCGCGGTTTCGATCTTGGCTGGCGAACGCAAGCGCCGGGGTTGGTCTCGATCGAGCAGGTGCGTGAACGCATCGACGCAGGCCGCGTATTGCCCTGAGTCGTAAAGCCCAGTCGCTCGCGACAGTTCGGCATCCTCGCCGAGTTGCTCGCGTCCGATGGCGTTCCCCTTGGTCGCCCCAATGCGGTCAATTGGCGCAGCCCAGGCAGGACAAGCCCCAAGATAGGCCGCCACCAACAATCGAAACCAATGTCGAATCCGACGAGACAACATCACGGTCAACCGCCCGGAGTAGCCGATATCGGCTGCCCGTTAGGTTCCAGAGACCGTGAAGGTACCACCCGGTCTCAGGACAACGTCAATAGTTCTCGGGCCTTTCCCACTTTCTGGCGGCGGAAATAGCGTGCAAGCCCCATGAGTTTCGGGCTTCGCCACGCGCACTGAACGACGACCCGGTGCCCCGACGACTCCGGGGAACAGTTCACCACAGGTCAGCGTCGTGCCCTCGACGCCCGACAGCTGCAGCTGCGCGTCCCGGAATTCGACCGCCATAACAACGCGAATTTCACCGTCACCCGGAGTGATCTTGACTACGCGAGGTTCGGGAACAACACAACATTGCTCGTTAGGTGCAATGACTTCGAAGCGGTGCACACCGTACTCGAGCTCGTGCTTGACCCCAAACCAGGATCGCTCTTCTCCGTCGATCAATAGTCGGCTACCCGCGGCACCAGACAAGACAACCTGAACAACACGAGTGCCCGAAACAGTTCGCACTGCGACTCGCCCGCTCGTACCGTTCTGCCCTCGGGAACCAAACACCACTTCGCGCTTGGAATTTGACGGATCTGACGTGCCCAAAGCGCGTCCCGCCTCCGGGCTCGCTACAACTGATGGTACCGGTACTACGGTTGGCGCTGCTTGCCGCGTCTGAAACACGGCAATGGCAGAGGCTGGTGCACCCGCCTGAGCCACGGCCTCGCGCGGCGCTCGGGTGGCCCAATGTGCGCGCCAATACCCTGCTCCCAATGCGACGCTCCCGAAAGCAACGACTGCAGCGCCGACGCGAAGCCAGCGCGACCGCAGGCGCGTCGCTCGAGTCAATCGCGCTACATCCGCGACGATGCTTGGGTCGCCTGGGCGCAACGCGAGCGCACGATTGTAAAGTGCAGCAGCCTCGACGACCGCGCCGTCCCGGCGAGCGCACTGTGCGCGTTCGACAACGGCCGTGACCAACCGCTCTTGGTAAGCGAGTTCGAAGGCTGCCGCGTCTTGCAAATATTCGTCCAACAGCTGCAGCGGCTCGGCGACATCAACTCGCGCTAGTTCCGCCTCAAGCGCTCGGGCCATTTCGTCGGCATCAGCGTAGCGCTGCTCTGGTTCATGCGACAATGCGCGATCAATTACCTTGCCGACCAATGCCCCAACTTCAGGCCGCGCGCGTTCAGTTGGAATGAACTGGCCATCAAGCACACGACGCAACACTTGAGCCGGATTTTTGCCTTCAAATGGCAGGCCCCCAACGATGCATTCGTAGACAAGCACCCCGAGCGAAAAGATATCTGCCCGAGGCCCAACCGATTGCCCTTCGATTTGTTCGGGCGCCATGTGCGCGGGGGAGCCCAACACTTCTCCCGTCGAAGTCACCCCTTGCGCGTCGAGCACTTTGGCGATCCCAAAGTCAGTAATCTTGACGACCACCGGCTTGCGACTGGCACTCGCGGATTGGCTCATCACGTTGCCAGGAGTGTCGGAATTGCGCTGCAATCGGACGAGTTCCGGCAATTCGAGCAGTACGTTTTCGGGCTTCACGTCACGATGCACAACGCCTTGCTCATGGGCGTGAAATAGTGCTCGAGCAACCGCAACGCCAATCCCCAGCCCAAGCTCGGTGGGCAGCGGACAATGCTGTCGCAGCAACTGACGCAGAGTGATGCCGCGCACCAATTCCACTACGAGGTAACGCTCGGTATCGTCGGGTTCGGACACGTCGTACACTTCGACAATGCCTGGATGGCGGAGCTTGGCGACCGCCTTAGCTTCGCGATAGAAGCGCTCCTTCACCTCACGCTCATCGCGCAGATGCCGATGGATAACCTTGATCGCTACCTCACGACCAAGCCGTCGATCTAGCGCGCGGTACACAGTCGCCATGGCGCCGTGGCCGAGCTCCTCGAGCAGCTCGTACTTCTCCAGACGCGGAGTTGCGTCGAAGGCCGCGCTCACCGGTTGACACCCCCGGCGTGAGTACGGCAACGCGGCAGCATGAAATCCCAGTCAGCCACGTCCAGATAATGCCACAGACCCACTGGAATTGGGATCAAACTATCGCTGACACAGCGTCAATGGCGAAGGACGCACAGAATGCTGGCGCGGCATCGCTGTTGAGAAAGCTAGCGCGAGGGGCGCTTGATGCCGGCCATGACCGGCGTCGAACGACGCCTCGACGGGGGCTTCGTTTCGCTCACCCGAACGGCCGACATTGACTGCGAGGAATCCATCCGATGCTGCCCACTCGTACGACTTGGCGGCAGGGTCGAGCGAGTTCGATAAGATTGACCTTCTACCATGAGCTCGACTCCGAGCGATCGGCAGCGCCGAGCCAATTTGTCGAGATCCACGCCTGGACTCACCAGTAGGCCCGATGGCGGTGACGGGTCGATGAACAGGTCCGAGGTTTGTCGTCGCGACCGCAACAACTCGCGCACCTCGTTGTCCTCGACCCACAAGAAACCCTGGGTTTCGACGAATTCTCCGCGCCCGACGACTGCGCTCGCCTGCGCCAAGACGCGAGCGATTGGGTCAGGAAGTGCAGCCACTGCCTCGATCCGATGTCGGATCGCATCTGAGTCGACTCCAGCGCTGAGGGCGTGGGCAATTGCCTGCGGCGTAACGAGCACGTCCAAGGAACCCGTAACCGAACCCACTTCAACGAAATTACCGAGGGCCAACACCTGACCCACCTTCGTCAGCGGCCCGACGCGCAGGGTTTGACCGTCGATGAAACGCCCTGCCTCGGGCTCCAGCGACGCCTTCGTTCCCCGAAGGTAAGCTCGCCCGCGTGGCGTGATGCGCAACAGGCGCTCACCTGGCTGACCGTCGTGATCGGGTTCGCCAAGATCGATGACTCCTAGAATGTGCAAGCTCTCAAGGGCAATCCTACGGGCGATCGTCTCGAGCGGCAGGCACTCGACCGATGCCCGCGCTGCCCATCGTTCAAGCAGACGTGCGATTCCCGGCGCTCGACTATCAGCGCGTAAATACTCGCTGATCGCAGACCAAGGCGCCCAGTTGCCGTCGCCCAATTCCGGAAGCGCCTCAAGTACCATCTCACGCAACACGCCAACAGCACTAGCATCTCGCGATTCTTGCGAAGACCGTAGTATCTCGCCATCTTCGCGTGCTTCGTCCCAGGCGCCACCCCGTCGCCACGCAGCGAACAGCACCTGCCCGAGATCGTGCACCGTGTGCGATCCTGGCGGCGCGGCGGCAACACTTGCCGACGGATCCCAAAGGCCAATGGCGCGGCTAATCGCCGCAATCAACGCAACTTCGCCAAACTCACGCCCGAAGCGCGTGGCTAGGCGAGTGATCAAGGAACGCGGAGTGCCGACACCATCACGCACCTCGACGTTGGGTTCACGAACCGACAACGCCATCGCCAGAGCCACGGGTACCGGACTCTCGGCAAACCGTGCCCGCCGCGGCGCATGGTCATCCCCGATGACGAAGGCGCGGATTTGCGACCGTTGCTCGTCGCGCTCCGCACGGCGATGCGCGCCGACGACGGCCGCCACCTCGGAAGGAATAACATGGCGATTGGGGTGAATTGGAATGAGCAAACCACGTCGCTCGAGGGCAAACCCGACACCGCGACGTGAAGGCGTCGCGCCGGTCGCCCCGCGCAGACGCAACGGTTCGCGCTCGAGCTCAAGTAGTTCTTCGGTGTCAACCTCGCCGCCAACCTCTTCGACCGCACGCAGGAGTTTGCGTTCGAGCGGCGCCAGCTGCTCGACTTGAGCCGTCAACGCCTCGGGGTTGATCAGAGTCTCCCAAGCTGGTTCGAGCGCCAGCGCCAAGGGTGGCGTCGCGGGTCTTCCCAAATACTGAGTCGCGATGCTCTGGGCGACTTCAGCCGTTAGCTGCGACATCAACGAACGAATCCCGCGCGGATCTTCGCCCTCCCAACTGCGCATCTGAACCATGAAGGCGATCGGCAGTAACACCTCGAGCGTGCCGCGTTCGTGCTGTCGCACGTAACAAAGTCCACGCGCGACCAGTAGGTCGAGGCCGGGCGGCAAATCATCCGCGAAGAGGACGCCCTTGGCTTCGGCAAGCCGAAATAGCAGCTCACGGGTGGGCCCCGGCAATTGCCCAGGATCGCGCGCCTCAGGCAAAATCAACAAAGACCGTGCAACCTGCGACGGTACGTCAATGCGCTTGGACTCATCGACTCGGATCCGCATCCGCTGGATGAGCGAATTCAACTCGCGCTCGGGCAAAAGCCGCAATATCTCTTCGAGACGCATGGCTCGCGCAGCGAGTCTGGTGCTGCGACCTGAGGGTTGGACGGGGTCTGGCATGATGGTGATGGCTCGCCTCGGCACCGCTTCCCGAGGACAACCGCATGAGCGAAGCCCATGATCGGCACTTTGTCCAGCGCCCACCCCGAGTTATCCCAATTCGCCATTTGACTCTGGGACGAGAATCCGTGTCCCGACCAAACAGCCAGAAGGGACGACGACATATTGCAGTGATAGTACCCGCCGCGCTGATGCAGCCTCTAGAGGAGAAGATTCTGGGTGGTCAGCCGGGAGCTAACCGGAGTGGCCCCCAGTCCGTGGGAACGTCAGGGCATGGTAGAGGTCGGGCACTCATGATTCTGCGTGACCCGGTGCATGGCCTCGTTGCCTTCGAAGCCGAAGAGGAACAGCTCATCGTCGACCTCATGCAAACTCGCGAGCTGCAGCGCCTTCGGCGGATTCGCCAATTGGGATTCACGTCCCTTTCCTATCCCGGCGCCGACCACACGCGGTTCTCCCATTCCGTCGGCACGGCTCACGTCATGACGCGCTTCCTCCAACGACTGCGTGTCCTTGACCGCGATCTACCCACCGGGCAAAAGCTCGACACTGCTAGTGTCGAAGAAGCACTGGCCGCGGCACTATTGCACGACCTCGGTCATGGTCCCTTCTCGCACTTGTTCGAGTATGCGTGGCCCGACGGTCCCTCCCACGAAGATTGGACCATGCGGATCTTGCTCGACGCGACGACTGACGTCCATCGCTTGCTGTCCGCGCGCAATCCGTCACTGCCCGCCCGCGTTGCGCGTTTGGTCCATGGCGAACACGAGCTCACGTACCTTGCCAATATCGTCAGCGGCACATTCGATGTCGATCGTTGCGACTACCTGCTGCGCGACGCGCACTTCACGGGCGTGGGCTACGGCCGCTTCGACCTCGATTGGCTGCTACGCAGCCTGCGTCTCGGACCTGTCACAGACGAGCACACGCCGAGCCTAGCCGTCGATGGCCCCAAGGGCTTGCCCGCCATCGAGTCATTCATTCTCGCTCGCCTCTTCATGTTTCAGCAGGTCTATTTCCACAAGGCCAGCCGCGCGAGCGAATGGATGCTCACGAAGTTGCTAGCTCGCCTTACAGTGCTCATACTTGATGGGCGAACACCGAGTGCCACGCCTCCGGCTCTCGCCGAACTCGCGCGTGGCAATGATTGCTCACTCAGCAACTACCTTGATCTCGACGACGCCGTGCTTTGGCAGGCAATTCGTGGCTTTCAGTCCGATCCGGATCTTTGGCTATCCGATCTTGCCAAGCGACTGTTCGAGCGCCGCCTGTATAAGACCTACGAGCTCTTCGGCGAGCAGCTCGAAGCCGCGTGGCGCGAACAAGCACTGCAGAAAGTTCGCGCGGTTGCCGTTGAAGCTGGCTACGATCCAGATTGGTGCGTCGGGCTCGACGTGGCCACCGACACCCCTTTCGAGAACGGCCAAGCGGCACTTTCCGTCCTCTTCCCCAATGGTCAGAAACGCGCACCCGGAGAAGTATCGGTATTGCTCCGACGTTTAAGCGGTGAAACGCTTGAACGCGTGCGCCTGATTTTCCCGCCCGATTTACGCTCCAAGGTCATCGCTTGTCTCGAAAATTAGCCTTCCCGCAAACACGCTCGATGCCTGCCACGTTGCCGGGGCCGATCCGGGCATTTGGTTTATGCCATCGCGACAACGTCCAACGGTCGCCCACGTGGCTGGGCATTGGCATGTTCGTGATTGGCGTCATGCACGCGCCAGAAGCGCTTGCCACACCCGCCTTGATCGGCGAGGTCCTCGCGTTCGACTCACTCGACCGTCGCCGCGACTCACCACCCAACGAGGAGCCCTACTACCGGGGTGACGGAGTGTATGGCCGTTTCGACGGAGAGCTTGCGCTCTTACCCGCAGTGGGCATGAACTACAATGCGTCGGGCTGGTCTACCGAGCTGGCGCTGTCTGGCTACTACTTGAACACGATCGGGGTTGTCTTCCGCCACAACGAAGGGCGCTGGTCACCCATCGCGCCACGAGCAGACTTCACCGTCAGTTCGCTCTCGTTGGCAGTACGTCCGCTGTTCTTGCTGCGTTGGTCGCAGAATCTTGAGCAGGGCCCAAGTTTCCTCGATCTGCTCATCGACTCGTTGACATTGAGCGTTGGCAGCTACTGGTCACAGCAACACAGCCTCGACCGCCAGCGCTACGGTCTCGAAACTGAGCTCTCCGTCGGCTTTCCGCTGCTTGGCCGTGCCCACGGACCTTGGCTCACCGCGAGCGTGGCCAATCGCATGCCCAAGGTCACCAATGCCGACAACCGAATCGACATGGTCTACGGCTTGCGCTTCGAGTGGTCCTTCTCGCTCGGGAACTAATCTGAAATCGCTTGCACCGAAAGAACGAATCTTGCCCAAGGCCAGTCCCCCAACGCTTTGCCCCTTCGTAGACGCTCAGTTCCGAGCACAAGCGAATGCGCTCGACCAGCTCCCAGCCCCCACCCACAGCGAGCTCGCCTTTGCCGGTCGTTCGAACGTGGGCAAAAGCAGCCTGCTGAACGCCCTGTTCGAACGAAAGAATCTCGTCCGGACGAGCCAGACCCCTGGCTGCACCCAAGCGATCAACTTCTTCGAGGCACGCACACGCGAAGGTACGGTGGCACATTTCGTCGATCTGCCTGGCTATGGCTACGCCGAACGGTCCAAAGCCGACAGGCGAAGGTGGGGCGAGCTCATCGAGGGCTATCTGTTGTTTCGCCCCACGTTGCGAGGTGTCGTGTTGCTGGTGGACGCGCGCCGCGACTTTGGCGAGGAAGAACAAGAGCTCCTCGCCTGGCTGAGTCGGCCATCACAGGTATCGCGCCCGCCGCTCAACATCGTCATTGCCGCCACGAAGACCGATCAACTGACCCAAGCCGAGCTCTCGCCGCGGTTGAAGAGCCTGTCCGAAGCTGCGTCGACCAACGTCTTCGGTGTCAGTGTGCGTGACGCGCGGGCGATTGATCGATTGCGCAAGCGGCTGCTCGCCTTCCTCGCGCCGAAGCCGACAGATCTAGCCTAGAATGAACGCGCCTGGTCGAAGGTGAGCTCGAGTTTACAATCCGCGCTCAAAACCAAATTGAAATGGCCGCCTGGCAGCGACATCTTCCAAGCTGGCCCTGACTTCGAGCGGTAATACTCGATGTGCGCCAATTGGCGGATCGTAGCGCCCTTAGCAATGGCCTTGGCCCACAGATCACGCGGACCGCAAGTGGGGCTGGGTAGCGGCTCCGACTCCAAGACTGGACAGCGGTGATCATTCATTTCTGCCTGCGGATCGAGGCCATCGTCCCGCACGCGGATGACCTGTCGCGGGCAATCCACGGCCTTGTCCCCGACAGGGGGCCTGCCAGCCGCACCCAACTCATTGGGCTTGGGTGGTTTCGGTTTCTTCTCACCGTTGTGAAACACGTACGATAGCGCACCAGGCCCGGTCACGATATCGATCGTTCCGTCGCTCTTCACCCCATCGAGAATGATTTGGCGCAGCTCACGCGGTCGACTGCTGCGCCGCGCGGCCTCAAGGGTCGCTAGCGCATCGACGGCATGTGGCCAACCAACAACCCCACGCAGGGTCGCCGGTGAGGCCCGCACCACCGATTCCGGCCGCGCCACATCCTTGGCCCAGAACGATAGACACACGCACGCCCCCATCGAACACACCAGCACCAGGAGACCGGCAAACCGGTCCTTGAGCTCAAGGTACCTGGGATCAGTGAGCAGCGGGCCAGGTCGGGTCATCTGCAGCGCGTGGTATCTCAGCCCAGCCGGATTGGCTAGGCCCCGCTCAGGCATTTTCAACCTGACCGACGCGATTCGGGCAAATTCGGGTTTGCCCAAACCAGCGACTCGCGGTAAAGACGCGTCGCCCCATGGTCCGCCATAGGGCCGCTCACAGACCCAAGCGATCGAGGGCGCATAACTCAGCGGTAGAGTGCGTTCTTCACACGGACGAAGCCGCAGGTTCAAATCCTGCTGTGCCCACAGAGACTGAGAGAAGGCCGGTGCTAAAAGTGCCGGCCTTCGACATTTCCGGGAGTGTTCGTCAGCGACGCTAACTTAGGCCTCGGTCAGGGCTTCCTTACTTCTAGGATGATCCAATCCCCGACGATCTTTGCCCCCAGTTGCTGCACCGGCCCCCACAACGTCGCCCGATCCGGCCGCTCACCGTAGACCGCTTCAACCTGGTCGATTGCGGCATCGACGGTGACGCGACCATCTCCTGCCGCAAAGCAACGCTCAAGGATCTGCTTACGCGACGGAAACCGGACAGACTCCCACTCAGACAGCCCCACAGCGCCCCATCGACTCAGCCGAAAGCGGGCGTCCGCGCGTAGAACGCTGAGCAGCATTTCCCGCGTCCAATTGGCGTGAAGAACGGACAATTGGGCGCATTCAACGCACAGCTCGTCGACGCTGAGACCCTTGCCCTTGCGCATGAGCAGACCTTCAAGGTGCTCCCCGACTTCCTCGATAGCCTCGGTGCCGCCTGGCAGATCGCGTTCCATTAGCCCGATGTGATTGTCGCCCATCTTGACGAAGGGGGGTCGAAGCGCGGCCATGTTGACGGTTGCCTCGCGAATGTCGATCTTCTCCCGCAGTCGGCTACGCAACAGCTCTTCGTCCATGGGTGCACCGTTGGCTCGAATCAACGCGACCATTTGATCTTTGAGTTCGATGCGCTCCCCGTCTTCGACCACGCCAGGCAAAGCGAACCGTCCGCGGCCGAGGTATTGTAGTTCCTGGGTCTGCCGCAACACAGCCGTCAGGTGCCAATGGTCGAGCCAATCGGGGAGAGCAACGTCGTCGGAAAGCTCCGCAAGCAGCTCAACATCGATCCATTGGCGTTCCGATCCTTGGCCTCGAACGACCTCCAGGGCGAGCGGCACCAGCCGAGTGACCCAGCTCTCAAACTCAGGGAAATGTTGGGCAAGCCCAATCCGTCCACCGCCGAAGAAGAGCACTTCTTCGGGCATATTGCTCATCCGTCCAAGCTGCTCTGTGATATCCGCGACACGCATTGGTGCAGCAGCCGCCCGCAGAATCGCAAGCAACCGCCGACCCTTCGTACCCGCCGCATTGACAACAGTCGCTTGACCCTCGCGCGCCTCGATCTGAAGTCGGTCCTCGACCTCTTGCCATAACCCATCGGCAAGAACGGAACCGACTTTCTTGGCGATGGACGCCTTTACCCTGTCAAATTCGGTCAGCGGCGCCGGCAGCTTTACCTGATTCAGAAATCGCTGCCACTCGGCCTGGGCCTTTTCGACCGCCTTCTTATTGCACTTGGCCAGCCAGAATGCGTCTGCAACAGAAACTACATTCCATCGCTCATCCAGCAGCTTCTCGCAGAGATATTGCAGCGCTGCCGATACATCGTCGACGCGATTCCACCAGGAATCTTTCGCTAGATCTTCGAGGCGCGCTGCACCAAACTCGGCCGTCGCAGCCTCGAATCGAGCGGCAAGATAGGCTGACCAGGCGCCGCCGTGAGACATCTCCTCGATGGCGGCTGCCTCGAGCTGCCGCACCCGTTCACGGGTCACCCCGGTCAGTTCCCCAACTTCTTCGAGCGTGGACTGCGGGTGGAACAAGGCGCAGCGCTGAGTCATCACCAGTCGCTCGACCGCTGCCAATTCGCCCATGGCTTGGCGCCAGCTCGGGATGAGCCCTTCTTCCCAGCGTCGGTTTCGAGTCTCGTGGGAGCCGACAAACTCCCGAATGGCCACCTCTCCCGCGGTAACCGTTGTCCCTCCGAGGTTATCGGCGTCGATCAGTTCCTGGCGCTTGCGGGCTACGAGCTGTCCCAGCGTCTTGATAGCGACCCGCTCACAGTAGTTCTGAAGGCGGACTGGCAACTTTGCCTCCCGCACCGAGACATCGACAAACGCCGGCGGCAACCAAGCTGCGAGGGGATCCCATCCGGTCCCGAGGGTTGCCGCATACTCGGTCCCGCTAATCTCGGACCTCTCGACTTCGCGGCTGAGCTCTTCCCACTTGGCGTCCAATAGCCTCTCAACCACTTGCCTGGTCTTGGCCACCGTGCCGCGACCCATATTTCGGGCAGCCATCAATTCCGCCGGGCTCCGCCGAATCAGGTCGCCCAAGGTGTCGATCTCTTCGCGCTGTGCCCAGGTATAGAACCGCGTCGGCAAGTCCAGCTGATCCAGGTGCAGACTGAACTTGTCATTGCCAGTATCCTCTGGCGAAAGGTGTGAGGGCTCTGGGTCTGGTACCGGCACGAGATCGGGCAGGCTCAACGTCTTCACGATCGCCGGTTCTACGATGAACGGACTTGGTTCCCCCGTCCCCGTGACGAATAGGCGATCCCTGGCGCGACTGGCCGCTACATAAAGCAAACAGCGTTCGCGCTGCTCGTGTTGACGCTGCAACACCGGATCTTCCTCTTGATCATGCAACACGAGCGGCAGATGGTTCCGGTCGACCCCTACCGCAAAGATCACGAGGAATTCGAGTCCCTTGACCCGATGCATGGTGGCGAGGCGTACCCCGGGCGTCTCGACCATCTCCTTGGCGAGAACGACACCGGATTGGCCGTGCTGCTCAAGGACAGGCAAGAATTGATCAGAGACCAGGTCCCGGGTGCGCCCCACGATGCAGATCGATTCCGCAGGCACGCCTGACTCGGTCAATTTCTTGATCTCATCAGCCACAAATTGGGCTTCATCGGCGCGATGCTCGAACAGGCGGATCACGGGTGGCACGCCCTTACGCAGGGATACCTGGCCTTTGCGACTCACCTTGCCGGCATCGAGATCGTCATACTCATCTTCGCCCAATACCGAGATCGACCATCGACCAATGGCGGCCGTGGTTCGGTAGTTGACGCGAAGCGTGCGTGACCTGCGACCGCGCACATGGATCCCGCACTGGCCGAGCGGCGTTAGTCGTCCGTAAATCCGTTGATGCGCGTCCCCAACCAAAAACAGATCATCAGGACGCTCGGGACCAGCAATGGCACGCAAAAGTTTCAAGCCCTCAGGGCTCAGATCTTGCGTCTCGTCGACGATGATTGATCGGTATTTGGGCAACTTTTCCTGAGTTTCGAGCTCTTGGCGTGCCAAGCGCAACACCTCCTCGGCCTCAACGATCCCCTGCGCCGCCAATTGGTCACGATACTCTGCGAATACATCCCAGAGCTGCCGCCGCTCAGCTCGGCCCACGCTCACACCACGCCCGATCCGCACAGCCTTGACGTAGCCATCGACGTCTCGAATATCCTGCGCCAGGATGACGTCGCGCCATTCCGCATCGAAGAAGCTGCGTGTGTAGCCGGGCACTTCCCATAACGCCACGGCCCGTTCCCAAGCCTGCTTGCGGTCCGCGGAGACCGCGAGCCGCACCGGTTTGCCGCATTCAGACAGAAATCGTGCGGCCCAGGCATCAAGGTTGGTCACTTCAATTCGAACCAAGTCCTCGGGTTCGAGTAGCTTCTTGAGCAGGTGGCGGATGTCCGCCGCTAGATTGACGGTGAACGTCGTCAGCAGCAGGCGGTCGTCAGGACCGCGCCAAACCTCGCGCGCCAAGTAGGCGGCGCGATGCATCGCGGTGACGGTCTTGCCCGTGCCCGCGGTACCAGTGACCCGCATGGGACCCTTGGTGCGAGCGCAAACCAGGCGTTTCTGCTGCGGGTGCAGGTACACACGCCAGAGGTCGAGCGGATAGGCCAAGGCCGTATCTAGGTCGAAGGTGCCGTCGAGCAGGCGGAACTGGCGCTGGCTGCTCTCGCGCCGTAGGGCCGCGGATTCATCGGTAACGTCCACGGCAGGTGCCAGCGCGGCCGGCGGTGGAGTAGAACGACGCTTCGGCGCTTCAGAAACAGGCTCTGCTGCAGCAATTTCAACCACTGGTCGCGTGTCATCGAGGATCTGCCGGATCACCTCGTCGTAGGCGTAGCCGGCAGCCAGTCCCGACAACAGATCGGCCGCCTCCTGCGGGACATGTTGAAGTAGCCGGTCGAGATCCTCTTCGGTTTCCACCGCGCGAACTGCTGGCAGCAGCGGCTTTGGGACACCGCCAATGAACAACTGCTGGTCGTTGAAGACATCGAACAGCTTGGCGCATTGCTCCGGCAGCGCTGACACATCCTCCGCAGCGCGAGTGATCGCCTCAACGGCAGCCTCGACGTCGAAGATCTGCATCGAGCCGGTGACGGGATGAACTGCAAATTGCTTGGATCTTGCCCAACGATAGGCCTCATCGTGGTGGTCGACCCAGAGCAGCAGGAATAGTTCCCCACCCTCCGGAGCGCGGACAATGGCTCGATAGTCGTCACCGATCCGCACCGACCGCAGGCGAGCATCCGCGGTGGCTACGATGGGCTCATAGTGAATCGACGCTTGTTTCGGATCTTGCCGGAACTTCTGTAGGAACGTCTCGACCTTGCGTTGCGCCTTGCGCGGCAACGACGCGTAGGCTGGGAAGAAATCCGCCGAGACGCCGATCTCTGTCATGCCCGCTCCAGGAGTTCTAGCAACTGCGCTGGACTTGGGCTTGATTCAATCGCTAGTAGACGCCACCCCTCACGTTCGAGTCGCCGAGCCATTTCGCTCTGCTGGTCTAAGTACAGGCCGACTTGCGCCTCGGGCCAGGCGACTTCAATCTCGCCTTCGACGCCGTTTTGTCCGAGCACCTCAAATGGTGCAGAAAAGTCACCGAAGCCGTGTTCTTGGGCCAGACGCAATATTGGGTGAGTCGATGGGTCAAGATCGTTCAAGATCCACTCGAAGTCCGGCCTTGGCGGCGCGGGACGGCGCAATGCCTTTGACCCGACGTGAACATCCGCAGCCACGAGGATCTGTGGCTCCTTCGCCTTCGGCGTGATGTACGGCACCGCAGCCGGTGCTCTCTCGCTCAGCACCTCAATCACGGGCGGGTCGATCTGCTCGTCGGATACAAATTCAAGCCCCGGCAAGAACTGGAGGAACACCTGGCCGCGCATCCATGCCAGCCAAGCCTTGCGAAAGCCCTCAGTCTGGCGCTGGGCATACCGATCATGAAGGCGCAGCACTCCTCGAATCGCACCGGGACGACTTGCCAATGCTCCGAGGTCCGTCTTCTCGGCGACCAGTAGCAATACGACTTCGCCGTCTTCGCCAACGCTGAGCAGTGAGGCCACGGCCTCGCCTCCCGGTTGGGATTGCCCAGCGAGAAGCTCCTTCACGGCGAAGGCGCTCTCAGGTGCTGAGCTGCTAGAAAAGAGCGTGATTAGCTCCTCGCTTCGAGCAGCCTCCAATTGACGACCGAGCCCATGCAAGATGGCAAAGACCACGCTAGCCGCGGATTTGGTCCAGTCTGAAGGAGTCTTCAAGTACTGGATCAGCGAGCGAAACGGATCTGCGTTCGCAAAGGCCGCATGGGGACTCTCCAACTTTCTCGTCAGCTTTTCCGCTGTTGAAGCTACGGGCCCGGCCGGCATCCACGGTGGTACTAATAGCGCTCGCTCGCTAGCGTCTACGTCCCACCAACTCAGGGACCACACCAGGAATCGCCCGGTCTTGATCAACTCGCTGCGCTTGGTGATGTCATCGGCGAGCCTGCCAGCGGGAGCACCCGGTTTCACGTGGTACTCGAGGCCATCGGCAAAGATCGCAACGGGAAGCACTTCGGGCCCTTGCCCCTGCGGCTCGATCAGGAAATCGGGGCGACAGGGCGCCGATGTGTGGAGTTCGTCGAGGTACTTCTGTGGCGTCACCCGCCACTTTCGCCCCGCAACCCCAAGTTCGAGCCGCTCCGACTCCAATGCCGTCACGACAAAATCAGGATCGGAATCCTTGAGCTGCAACAACCGCGCATAAAATCGCCGTTCAAGTTCACTCTCGAGGAGCGAATCAATGGGCACCCCATCGAGCCCATGTTCCACCTTGGTGAGGCTGTTGAAGCCTTCCAGCATCGTCTCGAGCAATGTGCAGGCGGTGTCACGATCGAGCAGGTGCAGGTTGTCCTGCTCCCGATACGCGAACAGGCATTGGTAGCAGGCCGGTACTGCCGGGTCGCGGTTGCTGCATCCGCATTGCCGCAGCCGGTCATGCGCCAACGCGAGGGCTCTTTGCAGTTCTCGTCCCTTTTCCCTGGTCAGGTCGGCGAGCATCCCCGTACCGCCTGGCACCATGTCCTGAATGATCAGATAGCGCCTACGGATGATGTCGCTGCCTGGCTGTGGCTGGTCGTAGATATCGACGCCGAGGAACTCAGGATCGCCGCCGTATAGCGTCTTGAGACCCAGACGGATAGCAGCGCGGGCGTTGGCTTCGCGTTTCTTTGCCTCCTCAGTTGAGAATGGCAAGAGGATGCGAATCGCCTCAGAGCGCAGCTCCCGATAGAGATGGATCGGGGTCGGCTGGTGTTTGGGCTTGTTCTTGGCGGGACAATTGCCGCGATGGGCCGCACTCTTGCGGCCCGTCTTGGTCTTCTTGGGATCCGCGCGCACCTGCCCGCAATCCTCACAGACCAAGAAAGCGATGTCCGGTACGGGTCGCCCACCGAGCTGAGTCACCGGCGCAGCGACGGTCTTCGGTCCGAAATTGATTCGGCGTAGCACCACCTTGGGCAGCAGTTCAAAGCCGAATCCCAGGGCTTCGCTGCACCAGGCGTCCTTCGGTTTCGACTCGCTCACGTCATAGAAGTTGTGGGCTTCGTAGTATTCGCGTTGGCGCTGCTCGGCCTCATCACCAAAAACTGCATCACGCCGACGCGCAAAGGCCCGCACCTGGCACATGCGTACGAGCTGCCGGCGGCGACCCGCTTCCTGCCAGCCTTGGCTGCCGCAAGCCGGGCAGTCATTGCGCGTATCGTTCTCCGGCACTGGAGCCATGTGGTGGCAATGCTCGCAGAACTGCCAGGTGACGACTGAGCCAGATTTTGCGCCCTTGTCGACGCTGCTGGCGCGCAAATCCACGTTGTCGATGTGGACATGGACGCCGCTGCCATAGAACGTGTTGAAGGGCGCAAGCTCGCGGATCGCGGTACCGGGAGCCCGCATCCAAGAATAGGCCCTCGTCGGCGTGCCTTCCTGCTTCTCCTTTTCGCTCTCCTCGCCACGAACGTAGGCGTTGAGCGTCACACCCGGCTCGGGGAACGCGTAGTTGGGCAGCAGACTACTATCGCAGAGCCAACTGAAAAGACCCCGTTCGTTCAAAGCAAAGAACTCGGCGTAGAGGTAGCCAATCTCGGCGCGGAGTTCCGCCAACTCCTCTTCAGGGTTCTGCAGTGCCTTCAGGGCGGCTTCGTCCTGTTCGAGCTTGTCCCTGCGTTCCTTGGCGGATTTGAGCTTTGTCCTCAGCTCAGCTCGCCGCCGATTGACGACCTCCAAAGCACTGACCAACCGCTGCTCGAGGGGAGAGCTACCCGCCTTGGTGCCTTCGAAGAAGGCATGTAGCGAATCCCTAGTATCGGTGCGTAGCTTCTTGCCAAACAGCTCCAAAAACCCATGCTGAAGCTTCTTGCGATGCAGCGCGATGTAGTCGAGCAGCGGCCCGGGAAAAATGTTCTTGCTCGCTGCTTCGGACAGCACGTCCTGCATGCGCCCCGGTGATTTGGGGCCCGCGGTCGCCCAATGGTCGAAACACCAGGCCAGCGCCTGCCGTTCCAGCACGGCCGGGGCGTCGAGGTAGCAGCCCGGTGAGCGGATGACACCTGCCATGACCTGCTCGGGCTCTTCGTAGAAGTAGCGGTCATGGGGATTGCTGCCGGCGAAGGTCAGGATCAAGGCATTGCCAGTTTGCCGCCCAGCGCGCCCGACCCGTTGCAGGTAGCTCGAGGTGCTCGGCGGCACGCTGCAGAGCAAGGTGGCGGACAGATCGCCGATGTCTATTCCCATCTCCAGCGTGGGGGTACAACTCAATAGATTGGGCGCGTCGGGCCTGGGGCGCTCCTTGAATTCGAGTTCGAGATCTTCCCGCGCCTCACGCTCCAGTAGCCCCGTATGCTCCTCGGACCACACTCGCCCGAGAGTGCCTCGTTCGTAAAATCGACGGTAGTAGCTCTGGGCCCGCCGTTCTCGCATCGGGCCGCGTTCTTCGAGGGTGCCTTCGCAGCGGTAACGCGGACAGGGCTGAGAAATCGGGTCCAGCGCGGAGTCCATAACAGCCGGGAGTTCCATGCCACAGTGGGAACAGCGCCGAAATACGTGGCTACGCGACGCTCGTAAGGCTTGCGGCAATAGCCCCCACACCTTGTGTTTGCCGAGCTGCTCTTCGCGTAGGATCCCGTGATGGACGAGCAACGCCAAGACCTCGGCATAGAGATCCGCCACGTCAGACGGACCGAACGGCACACCCAGGGCACGCTCTGCCCAATCGCCGTACCAGGTCTTGCGCTTGCCGGATGAAATGACGTCGAACTGCCGCGAGCCACCATCGCAGAGGAACTGGGGGCGACCCGTGTGCTCACCAAATGGAGAGAGAAGCGGTTGCTGACTGCGGCTGAGTAGGAAGGGCTGCCCGCCACTCTTGACGAAGGCATCGAGCAACGGATCAAAGATGGCCCCACGTCGTCGCATCCGCGTGATGAGGCCCCCCACGAAGGCCCGCCAAGCCGGCATCTTTACGTCCCCAACGCAACCAAGCTGTTCGGGCAATTCGTGCTGGATTTCGGCAAGCGCCGCCGCAAAACGCTTCTCATCAACTGAGACACTGACGCAAGCGGACTGCTCCAAGGTGCGGCCAATGCGACTGGCCAGCCCCAGCTCCCTCACGACCTCCCAACGCAGGCGCTGACCCAGCTGATCGAGGAGCAGCTCCGTAGGTTCGGGAATGGGCTCGTCGAACTCTCGCCCCTGGTTCTCAGCTTCACGCTTGCGCTTGTGGCGGTCGAGGAATGCCTGCCGGTACGACTCATATGCCGGCAGATACTCGAGATCCTTGGGCAGCAGCGCCGCGATCATGGCCGAACGCGCATCTAGCAGTTCGCCTGGGCTGCGTTGCTTGCTCCAGTAGTCGAGCGTGTTCATGGCGATGTCCGAGAGTGCGACGTCCCCCTCCTTCGGCACTACCGCGAGCATGGCTGAGCGCACGGTGAAGCGATAGGTCCGCCCCGAGAAGAAGCCCGCCCGATGTGAGGCGTCTTGAACCGAATCGTTGAAGGCCAGAAGTTTGCGGTCGGTATTGAGCGGGGTCGTGTAGAGATGGCCGACAGCAACGCTCGCCAAAGTTGCCGAGCGTGAGGCCAGAAATGTAAGGGAATCGTCGGCGCAGCAGGCTGGGCAGCGCCGCACGTCCCTGCGTGGGCTGCCGTTCGACAGTGGCTGGTGCCGGTACAAGCGCACTCGGTTGCCGGAACCATCATCCGCCGGTTCAATACGGTTAGTCGTTTTGTCGAACCAGCTTGCCGTCAGCGGGTTGTCGTCGTCATCGGTGACCCGCGACTCGAGATGCAGGTAAACCACATCTTCACTCGCCGCCATCCAGGCTTGCGCGACTCGCGAGTAGTCGAGGTCGACGACCCCATCATATCCCAGTTGAGCAAAGCGTCCGATCCAGCCTGAATGGCCGCATTCCCGACAATGGTACATCGGTAGCGCTGGTGGCGCAGTGGACTCCGGGCGCTCATCGCGCCAGAAGAAGCTGGGCTTCGTCGCGATCTCCCGCAGCAGCCGCCGCACCTCGCGCACCCAAAGCTGGACCTGGACATGCACGAGCGGCATGGCCTTCGGTCCCACGCGCCGCTGCGCCCAGGACAAGAGCGTGAGCATTGACGTGATGACAATGCGGCGGTCCTCAGCGGCAATGCCCTGAAGGGCCGGCAGATCCTCGCCCAATTGATGGTCCAAGCGTTCCCGCGCCATCACACCCTGACTGGCGCGAGCGATCAACGCCTTACCCAACGGGTGGCCAAGCAACGCCTGCCCAAGCGCGAGCCGGAACTCAGCCTCGGCCACTACATCGCGCAGCTTGGGGAACCAAGCCAACGCCACACGCCTTACATGCGCTTCAGCCTCCTCTTGGGGCTCGGGCAGCAACGCCTTGCCACCTTCTGGGTAGCATTCTGCTTGTTTGGCAGCGTTGACCAGCTCGACCAATTCCCCCGCCGTCAACCGCGTTTCGTCGACCACAGCATCGTTGCCAAGTTCCTGGTCGAAGACCCGCGACGCAAAAGCCAAAAGATCGGAATGACCCGCAGTCTTGTCGCCACTGACCGTGGCACTCGTACCAACCGCGCAGAGGTTCTCCATCGAACCGAGCCGCGCACCGAGACGCCGAATCAAGCAGGCCACATCCGTGCCCTGGGCGCCGTCGTAGGTATGCAGCTCGTCGAGCACTAAATACCGCAGCACCCCGGGTGCATTCTGCGTCCAAAGCGCGCGATCCTTCGGGCGCACGAGCAAGAGATCGAGCATCCGGTAGTTGGTAAGCAGAATGTCCGGCGGTTGACGCTCGAGCACCTCGTGATGGTCTATCACGTGGTCCTTGCCCATCTCGCGGTGACGCCCCTCACCTCCCACGAACAGGCCCACCCGCAATCGCCCTTGCAGGCGGGCGTCGCTATGAATGATCTCCGCGATGCGGCGCGCTTGGTCCGACGCCAGCGCATTCATCGGGTAAAGCACGATGGCCTTGATCCCGCGCTGCCCAAGCCCATGCGCACGCAGGCAATGGTCGAGGATCGGATAGAGAAAGCACTCGGTCTTGCCCGACCCAGTGCCTGTGGTCACAAGCGTTGCTTCGGGCTCATGCCCATCGCGGCTCGTCAAACGATTCCAAGCGCGCAGCTGGTGCAAGTGCGGCGGGTATGGCGGCCGCACGTCGAGCGGGATTTCCACATCCGCCGGCGCCGTTGCAAACGGTAGCTTCACACTGACATACGGTCCCTGCAGAAGGGCGCTGCCAGCATGCCCATTGCCCGTCTCGAGGAAGCGAAAGAGCGCCTGTTCGAGGCCATGATCCGAGAGCGCCCAGGTCGTCCGCAGGTAGTCGAGGAGCGTGTCGCGGATCTCATCGGCGACCAGGGCTGGAATCATGCGAGCCTCTTCTGGTCAGTTCGGCGCGGTAACGGGAGATCCGGCATCGGTAATTGGCGGGAAGATAACGCAAAACGCGTGAGCACGGCCAGGAAGAAATTGGCATCGAATCACATCCATGTCATCCTACCCGTCGTGAAGGCAGCCGGATCTGGATTCAGTGCCGAAGTAACGCGAAAGCTGGTGGGGATCACCTATCGCCAACTCGACTATTGGGACAAGACGGGGCTCCTGCGTCCCACCATTCAGAAGGCACGCGGCAAGGGGTCACGACGCGTCTACGCATTCGAGGACTTGGTCGAACTACGCGTTGTCGCCCGCCTGCTTTCGGTGGGCGTCCCCCTGACCGCGGTGCGGAAAGCGGTCGGCTACCTGCGTGCCCACTTCACCAAGGTGGCGCGGCCGCTTGCTGGCCTCATGTTGGTGGCGAGCGGCAAGAGCGTGCTCGTTAAGGAATCCAGCGGCAAGACCTTCATCGATGCCACCCGCGATGGCCAAGTCGTCATTGGCGTCGCAGTTGCACCAATCGTTTCGGATCTCACCGCGAAGGTATCAAGCTTGCGCGCCCCACGGGAGCTCTCGGTGCGAGCAGGTCAGCGAACCTACACCGCAGTCCTCAAACCAGATCTCGAAGCGGGTGGCTACAGCATTGAAGTCCCCGAACTCAAGGGCGTATTCACCGAGGCGGACACGATTGCCGATGCTCGCCGAATGGCAAGAGAAGCCATTGTCCTCTGGCTTGCTAGCGCATCCACAAAGACGACCAAGCGCCTAGCGGGATAGTTCGATGGGGCGAATGGCGCAAATCATGGGGGAGCGCATGGTGCGTGCGCTGCGTCGACTCGGCTGGGAATTGGACCGGCAATCAGGAAGCCACGCCGTCCTGACGCGCCCCGGCGCGAATCCAGTCACGGTACCAATCCATCGCGGCAAATCGCTCAAGGAGGGCACCGCTCGTGGGATCCTGAAACAGGCCGGCATCAGCGAGGAAGAGTTCTTCGACGTCTACTGAGTTGGGTGCACTTCAGCCGGCGTTGGCGAGGTTTGGTGTCCCATCGATCCCCAGTTTCTCGTTCTCGCTAAGCGACATGCACAGTGCGTTCGCGAGCGAGCTCGGACCCGTAGGCAAGGCAAGCCTGGACGTCCTCTCGCACCAGCTGCGGGTACTCGCGAAGGATCTCCTCTTCGGTGGTGCCCGACGCGAGATAGTCCAAGATGAGTGACGTTGTCGACCCATGCTTCACCAAATGCCCTGACTTCACTGAGTTGTGAAGGTTGGTTGTTTAGTGAATCTCGAACGAGTCTCCAAGGCCACACCCGAAGAGATGATCGCGAGTTTGAAACGGGCCGGCATACTAACTAAGTCCGGGCGCTTCGCTGGGCCGTACCGAGAGTTTCGCCGACTTCCGAAGTCCAAGCACGCCAATGGCGTTGAGCGGTAGTTCGGGATCCGTGAGCCAACCTCCTCCAGGACGACTTCAACATGAGCGCAATCAGAGTTTCCTATTCGGGCCAGTCCCCCGAAGCCGTCGCGAAGCGCTTGGCAGAGGACAAAATAGCCCCGACCTCCCCCAGCTCGTCGAGGTGAAGGACAATCTCCTTCAGAGGGACGTTTGGCCCGCTTGGATGTATGCCCAAGCAAAGTGACGGGCAAACTCCAAGTAGTGACCCAGTGGCCCCAAACGCCGACCCCCAACCAGGAGATGCGCCGACGTCTGGGGCGCCCGGTTACTCTCACGTATTTGCCACCGCCGGGGCGGTGTTGTCTTGGGTTTTGCCGTTGCTGGCTGAATTGCGCCGCGCAGCAGCACGACGCTTGCGCAAGTAGAGGCTCGCCGCTTCGCGCGCGATCACTGGATTGTGGCGAAACACGAATCGCGCAGCGGCTCGCACTGTGCACATCCGATCGATCAGTAGCGTCGCGACTCGATTGCGAACATCCAAGGCCCGCCGCGTGTTCTCGGCCGGCGCCGCCGTGGTTGGTCGCTCACGCAGCTGCTTTGCTAGGCGCTCCGCCTCGTCGACCATGCCGAGGTCGAAGCCGCCAAGGCCAGCAAGGCCTTCAGATTCCTGCCTTGCCAATGCCGCATAGTCAGCCAGCTGCGCTGCAATCGTGTGGGAGCTAGTCGAACCATCAGCGTATTCCGCCTTGAGCGCGGCTAGCTGCTTGTCGCGATCGTCATTCACGCCGTCATCGAGCCACCATTCGAGACCTGACGCGATTTCAGCGAGGACGAACTCCGCCCGGGCACGCACGTCGGGCCTTGTTGGCGCCACTGTTAACAAATAGTCAGTCTGTGCGGTCTGCAGGGCATCCTGCAGTTCGAGGATCTCGACGCCCACTGTCGGCGAGATCTTCACCCCCGCCTGCGCCAAGCCAGGCCTAAGGATCTTGCCTGCGGGATCCTTCACTGGATCCCAGTAAGCCTGCGTGAATCGAGCGATATCCACCGCTTCGCCAAGCACAGTACGAACCGGGGGATTGAATGAGGTTCTAACCTCTTCTAATGCCGAGGCAACCGGTAACCACTTCTCGAGCATGGAACGTGACATAAATACGCACTCCTTCTGAGTGTTCGGCAGCACCCTGTGTGCTGTCGCCCTCTTGCACGTACGGACATCAACGCGTCGCAAAGGTTCCAAAAACTCTTTGTCCACCCGATTTTTTGATCGCGCCGCTACGTGCCCCGCGCGTCCGCCCAGCGCCATGTCTTATTTGGGGATCCCGATGTCTTATTTGGGGATCCCGATGTCTTATTTGGGGATCCCGATGTCTTGCGCGAGACAGTCTCCGCGAAATTTGCAGAGAGTTTTCGGACGGTCCAAAAGGCCTAGCGGAGATCGGGCGAGGCAATGGTGAAAATAGTGTGGGCAGCATACGTCGCAGGGGAATATTTTGGGCGGCAGTGGCGTAGCAAAACGCCCATCGCCAATTGCCCGGCGTTTAGCTATGCGCGGCACCGCGACGACACTCGAGCGGAGTGTGGAACGCGGGGCGAAGGGTGAGTACACCAGAACTGCTTCGCGACATGATTGAGGCCGTCCTCAACCCGCCTACGCCCATCGAATCCGTAGAAATCCTGAACCCTGAGATCCCCAAGGACTTTCCCAACGACAAGGGGATCGCGCTTCGTCGCGGCCCAAACCCCAGAGGAACTCGAAGCGCTCGCGAATGAGGATCCCATGATGAACACGGCACGCAACGCACTCGAGAAGCTCTCTGCGGATCCAGAAGCCCAGCGCCTCGCCGAAGACCGCGAGACCGGCCTGCTCATGCACCAGCACTACATGGCGTCGGCTTTTGAGGCAGGTGAAGCCAAGGAGCGCCGGGAACCCGTGCGCGCCCTGTGCGAGGTCCTCGGTATCGAAATCGATGAGGCGAGGGAGGGTCAAACTGTCGTCGCTCGATCTCGATCGGCTCGGTTTGCTCGTGGAGAAGCTCAAGGCCGAGCGAAGGTGGCCGGAGGAGTTGTAGACCGCTCCTGAAGCGGACCACTCAGGCCTTGTCAGAACCGACGGCCTCCTCAGCTCAAATTCTCGCGGTGAGTCCTGCCGACGAAGCGGAGTCACGTGAAGCCCTGATCACCGAATGCCCTTGTGCCAGCAAGTCGAGGCAGGTCGAATTTGAGGGCGCTGGCACGGGGCCAGAGGGTCGTCTGTTAGGCATTGTATTGCAGCCATCTATTCCCATCCCAGCGTTTGACAACGTGCTGCCTGACTCGGGAGCTCAACGCGACACTGCGCTCCGCGAATTCGAATGCGAATGGGTTTGGTGAAAGTCTCTCAACTTGCTACGATCCTGGTGGCGTTCGCCATGCCCGACTGTACTGGACCCCCACTCCACGTTCTGCACCAGAACGTTGCGGACTCGATCTTGCAGCCCTTGGTTCGGCTCCTTGGAGCACTCTTCCCGGAAAGCGTCATCGAGCTAAAGGACGGATCGCACCCCAACAGAGTCGACACGACCATTGTCGGACTCGTACACGACTCGCGTCCGGTCTTCGTAATCGTGAGCGCCAACTACCAGTGGCTCAACGCCACCCGAACCACAGTAGACCTTAGTGACTCAGTAGGCCTGTACCTTGGGACATCAAGGGTGAGCGATACACTTCTCGAGCCAGAATGCTTCAGCGCGACGAGCGCGGCACAGTTGGAGGAGTTTCTTGGGCTTCTGGCCCAAAAGTTGCGTGTACATCGCGCGCTCAACTTGGGCTCTCATCGTGGGAAGGTCTCCGAGATTGTCGACTTTGCGATGACGCTTGGAAGCCCGGCGACACATGCGTGGACGCGTCGACTGCTCCCATTGGGTGCAGCATTCGGATTCATCTTGATTGGAACGCTTTCGTGGAAGGTTTGGTCGCGGATGCGGGAACCGAGCGTGCCGGAAAGATTCGGATTTGAGAATGGCAGTGCGCCTTGGCAACCACAAATTGCATCAGGTAGTCTCGGATGCGTTGCAGCGAAGCAATCTGCCAGAATTGCCAAGACGGGGAGCCACTCCCTTGAAGTCACTTTTGACCTAAGTTCGGTGGATTTCGACCGGCGTAGCGGAGAAGTATGGGCACCAGTTGCCGCTGCTCAAACGCGTGCGGTCGATTCCTCAATTGACCTCCGTGGCCGCAAAGTGGCTGCTTGGGTGATGCCCACATCTGAGGCTAGTGGCCAAGTTCGTCGCACGAACGGGTTTCAACTTTTCGTCAAAGACGCCAATTGGCGCTCGTGCTATGGGCCATGGACAGCGGCGACGCCGAATGAGTGGCAACTACTCGAGCTGAGAATTGTCGAGATGGCTTCTGGGCAGCATGTGGACCACGGGTTCGATGGTCGCAACATCGCCGCCGTTGGCATCAAGCTCGCTATGCCGACGGACATCTCCGCCAAATCGACTGGATCCGTCTACGTCGATTCGATTGGGTGGTAGACACGGGGTACGTGGGCGCTGCGACGACTATCCCTAAGGTTCCAGGCTCGCGCCGGTGAACACGAAGGTGGTCTCAGTCGGGGCCTTGGCCGTCGGCTGACCAATTGCCATGATACATAGTCTGGCTACTTCTGCCCTGACCCTCTGAAACGTGGTCAGGTCGATCCGCAGCGTCCCCTGTTTGAGGAACTCCAACTTCGCCTCTTGTATGTCGTTTGACTGACGTTCGAGTTTGACCTCTACCTCGGCGCCCTTGTCTACTTGGGCAAGATCGATGCGAAGTTTTCCGAAGGCAGTGCCATCGACGGGCGCGATATCCCAACAAAAACCTGCCCATTCGCCACGATTTGGATCGGCAGAAGGCGGTGCCACAAGGGAGATGGTCCAGCCGGCTTCGGTGCGTGCATAGTTCACGACCCCGCGGTCCGACTTGGACTGGTAGGCGTTGCGAAGTCGACCTGGCACCAAGTCAATCGGCGTAAGTCGAGCTTGCGAAGGGGATGGTGCCCGAGTCGTCGCGACCTCACTTTTGTTGGGGTCTGCCTGACTGGCGGGCGCAGGTGGAGCTGCGGAACAGCCCATCATGCCCATGACTGGCAAGCACACGACTGCTTTGTGTATGGAATTCATGATTCATCCTTTCTATCAGCGGAAGCACTCACATTCCCAATTGATGGCTCCAAGTTGAATCGTCCAAATCTTGCGACGAGCAACAAACGATTTCTCGCAGTCACGCTTCGCAAGCGCGATATGCGCAGCTTGCCTGTACTCCGATCTCTGCTTCCCATCCTTGTCAGGCGTAAATACGACCGGAGCCCGCGCCTCAATGTGGCCGCAGTCACTCTCCGCCATTTCCAGAAGCGACTGCGCATTCTTGACTCGTTCCGCCGCATTCGAATCGCTCTGACCGCCGTCGGCGCCCAAAATCTCTGGCGAGCCTTTGGCACCGGTGTCACCTGCTTGTGTCAGCAAACTCTTGCTCTTGCTGCGCGACGGAGGGGAAGGGCCTCGACTTACTGGAGGCGCGATTGCGCTTGAGGGCTTCGTACCGGATGCTTTGACCGCGGGAATAGGCGCCGACTCAGTTAGCAATTCGGAACCACCCGACGACGGGGCGAGCGAAGACGATTCAGCCAACTCAATTCCGCGAGCGCGATCGACCAACTGCAGTTTGAGACTGAGCAACTGCTGTTGGCACCAGTCTTGCACAGACTTGTACGGACTTGTTGCAAGGCAAGCACCGAGCACCATAGCCTTGTCTTCCGGCATCTTGCGCTTGTCAAGCTCCGCCAGAAATCCGACCATGGATCTCTGCGCACCTTCCGCGGCCTGTTGTCGAAGCTGCTCGGCTTCAGCGGCTAGTTTATCCCGCTCTTGGACGACTTTGCCAATCTCTACTGAATCTCGAACGTACTTTGTCACCGGAACGGCAAATGCAACTGCGCCAGCAACGAGCGCTGCGATTCCAATTGCGCGACGTCCACTGGAAGCAACCGACCGCGTGGTTGGTGGAAGCGAATTCACTATTTGCCCGCTTGTTCTGTCAGTCAATTCTAAATGCAGTTCTGACTGTCCCTGGCTTTCATGGTTGAATTCACCGTTCATCATGGCTCCAGCAGTGTGTCGGGCACACACTATGCAAACGGGGGTATCTTTGTACTCCGCCGTCCAGTAGAAGGTTACGCCAAGAGCACTCCAGGTTGGGACAGAATTTCCCGCGACATCACATTTGTGACTGGCAACGGGTTCATTGACCACCACGGCAGCATTGGCCGGGTATCCGCAGATTTCAGCTGAGCCTCGAGGGTCGACCGGAATGCGATCCTCCCTCATCTTAGGCCCTTGGTCATTGACCATCCCAGTCTGATGGCGACCCTGAAAGTCGACACAATTCAAGCCGAGTCGTAGCAGCCACGAAACCTGCGCCCCTACCCCATCAAATCGTGGCCACGCACTGACCACGCAATGCAGACGCGGCCTACACTCAAACCTTGCAGGCTGGTCCAGACCGTCCTTAGAACGGGGACTGTCTCAGCGCCGCACTGAAAAGGATCCATTAGTTCCTCCTCCGAACGATCCCGTTCAGCAATCCTTACGAGAACCGGTCGAATGTCCGTTTCCCGATCGATGGTATCGAAGTGCTTATGGAACACGTGCTGGCGACACCCCGCCTCGCTCGCGTTGGCGCAATACTTGAGAACCACGTCCTGCCGGTCGACACGCGTCGCACAGTCCACGAGCCGTCGACCCCCGACTCATCGGTCGCTCCGGGCTCGGCAAGTGGCTGCAAAATCGGCAACCACTCTGCTAAACGTGCCCGTCACGCCGCTCATCAAGGGCGTGCACCAACTCAGCCTCCCGCACTGCCGTACTGTGATCCAGAATCGCGTTCTTGGCAGCCTGTTCACAAGCCATCACGATCTCCGCATGGCTGAGCCCCTCGGCACTCTTCGCTGCCCGCGCCCAGTCGATCCCAGACGTATCGAGGAGACCCAGCCGCGATTGCATCACCCTCTCGACCACCGCTGCCGACGGCAGCGAATGCTCGAGCACTGCATCGAATCGCCTAAATAGCGCACGATCAAGCAGCCCAACGTGGTTTGTCGCACCGAGAACCAGGCTATCTGAGTCGTCCAGTTCGAGAAACTGCAAGAACGAATTCAACACGCGACGAATTTCCCCTACGTCGTTCTTCGTCCCACGCTCCCCACCCAACGCATCGAACTCATCGAACAGGTACACCCCGCGCGTCGACTGAATTGCATCAAATACCAACCGTAGCTTCGCCGCGGTCTCGCCCATGTATTTCGTGATCAGCCCGTCCAGCTGAATATTGAACACCGGCAGCCCCAGCTCCCCAGCCAGCGCCGCCGCCGTCATCGTCTTGCCGGTACCTGGTGGGCCAATCAGCAACAGCTTGCGCACCGGCGAAAAGCCGTGCTCACGGATCCGCGCCCGTTGGCCCTGCTCCTTCACGACTCGGTCCAGCTTCCGCTTCAGCACCTCGGTGAGTGCCATGTCGGCGAGCCGCGTCTTCGGGTAGTTGACCGTCAGAAGGGCAGCCAACTCTCCACGCGGTTGGGCAAGCGGGACCGGCTTCGGCCCCCTGACGGGTTCCACTGCCCTTACCCGCGCCTTCACCTGGTCCACCAGCTCGCGAAGCTCCACCGCGAATTTGCCGTGGCCGCTGCGGGCCGCCTGGGCCGCCACCTGCATGGCGATCGCGTAGAAGCGCGTGTCGTCGCCATCGGCGTGGCTAACGATGAGTGCCTTTACCTGATCCGACTTTGCCATGACGGTCTGGTTGTACCTCGTTTGGCCCCAGTCGAGCCAGTCGTCGGATTTTTTTCGCGGCTGATTTGGCTGGTGCGGCGCGGGGAATGCGTGGGGGTGAACACAATTTCCGCAACTGGCGCGAGCTGCGACCGATGTCCCTCCGAATTGCGAAAGGAAGGATTCGGCCATGTCTGTCAAGCTGCTCGACCCCACCATCGATATCGTCTTCAAGCTACTCCTGCTACGCAATCAGGATTTGCTCCGCGACATGATCGAGGCCGTCCTCCCTGATCTAGCACCCCAGATATCCACGCTGGAGATCCTTAACCCAGAGATCCCGAAAGAGTTCCCCAAAGACAAAGCCATCGCGCTCGACATCCGAATCCGGCTCGACGACGATTGCCAGATCGACCTCGAGATGCAGTCAACTGTGCGCCCCACGACGCGCGCGCGCTTCCTCTACTACTGGGCAAGGGGTTTCGCCGACTCTCTCTCCGAAAGTCAGGACTACGATTTGTTGCCACGCTACATATCCATTCTCTGGTTCAAACGAGCGATCTTGCGGAACGCCCGTTTTCACTCGACTTTCCATCTGACCGAGGACCAGTCCAGGGAGGTTTTCGCATCGGAAATCGAGTTCCACGTCCTCGAGCTTCCGAAGCTCCTCTTGGCGACTCCAGACCGACAAGCTAGACTCGAACGTTGGGCCCGCTTCTTGCGGGCTGAATCACCCGAGGAACTCGAGGAACTCGCGCAAGAGGATGCCATCATGACTACCGCACGGAATGCTCTTTCAGAGCTCTCCATGGATCCAGAGGCACGACGCCTCGCCAAAGAGCGCGAGACCGCCGGCCTGATGCATCGGTACCTCATCAAGGCTTCGTACAAAGAAGGCCGCGAAGAGGGCCGCGAAGAGGGTCGCGAAGAGGGTCGCGAAATTGGACTTCGCGTTGCCATGGCGGCCATTCGTTCGATATGTACGATCCTGGGGATTGATCTGACTTCTGAGAGAACCCAGTATTTGGACGGCCTCAACATCGATCAGCTTGCGAAGTTCGTCGAAACGCTTGAAACCGAGCGCAGATGGCCGGAGGAGTTGTAGGCTCCCGTCTCAGGCAAACCGTGATCGTATGCCGCGCATCAAACGATTTCCCGACGTGCACGCCGCCGCCCAAGCGCGCTTCATGGATTGGATCAAGAATGCAACGCCAGCGGAGCAAGTCGAAAGTCTCGTCCGAGCCGGCATCTTGACCAAGTCCGGCAAGTTTGCGCCGCCGTACGAGGAGTTCGAAACCCTTCGGAAGGGCAAGCGGACGAAGGCGGCGGCGCGTTAGCTGGACAGAGGGGCCGTGGGGCGTTCAAATCCCGTCAAACCATACCTCGTCCACATCCACCTTCTCGATCATCTCGGTCCGCACCCCGAGCTTCAGCTCCTTGAGCAACTCGGCGAGCCGCTCTCCATCGATCAGATCAATCGGTGGCGCACCGTCACGCGTTGCCTCCTCCTGAGCACCGCGGGTGAACGAGCCCGTGGTGAGAAGCAGGCCCTTGTCGGACCGCCCTACCATCGCCCCGCGGAAGTCACGGATCTCCTTAGCCCCCACGGTTCCCTTCCACTTCTTGCACTGGAATAGCACCTGAAAGCTGACCACCCGCTGCAACCGCAGAATCCCAATGCCATCAATCCCTCCGTCGCCAGACCGGCCAGTGACGCGGACCTCGATGAATCCGCTTTCCCGCAGGATCCGTTGACTCAGACGCTCAAAGGCGTCCGACGACATCGATTGGAGCTTGCGTATCAGTTGCTGACGCCAGCTAGCGGGCGCATCGTCCTCAGGAATCAGTTCAGGCGATGCACTCGGTGTATTCGGCGTCACGCTGGCCGTATCAGATCCACCCGCATTCGCGGCGCGCTTCTCGGCATATTCGGCTCGAACATGTTCGAGCACCTTGTCGGGATCGACGTCTTCCTCTCTGCCCTGCGGCGTCAGTGCCCAAACGCCGCGTTCGCTATTCGAAAGGAATCCAGCCTTCTTCAGGTACGTACGCGCCCATGCCATCCGATAACCGGCTTCGGTCTGGTCACCACGCTCAGGATCGTGCAACACCGACAATTGCTCGTCGGTCAGCTTCATCTCATCGACGACGGCTTCGTATAGTTCGGGGATCGTAGCGGAACCGCCAAGCCGCCGCAGCGCGGCGATCATGGGAAGCATGGTTTGGTCGAAGGTGGGAACTTCCGCCATAAGGATACCTGCTGCGGTCGATGGTGCTTGGAGTCAGGATACGATGAATGGGCAACGCTGGATAGAGATCACATTTGCGGCTCCCACACGTGCAGTTTCACCCGCAGATCTTCGACCATTGCGTTGGGCAGCACAGGCACAGACAGACCGCCCGCCTCGTCACCCTCGGCGTTTTCTACGTCGTCGTGTCCTTCCACGTTGCCGGCGCTGATGTCACCACCGGTGAGCACCTCGAAGATCTGAGCCCGGGTGCGTAATTCCTCGAACATACGTTCATCGTAGGTGCCGGCCAGAAACGGCACTCCGACCTCCAAGAAGGGTGCCTGAGGGTCTTCTGCCGCCCGCAATCGGTCACGTTGCGCTTTGCTGCCGATTCGGTCAACGCGCCCGGTGCGCTGTTCGAGCACCGCGGGGTTCCACGCAAGATCGTAGTGCACGACGTTGCGACAATGCCGATGTAGATCGATCCCTTCGGCCCCAACGGAGGTGCAGACCAAGATGTCCGGCAGAAGCGGGGTATTGAACCCGACAAACGTGCGCCCGCGGCTCGTCTGGTCGGTGGAGCCGTCCACGAGCACTACTGCGCGTCCGCGGGAGCGGGTTGCGTCGTTGATCGCTGCTCGTGACGAATCGGCCTTCGTGGTGGGGCCGGTGGCAGCTTGAAAGTCCTCGAGGAATACGGCGAGGCGCTCTGCAAGGCTCTCCTGCCGTTCTTCACTGCCCCGGAAGAATCCCTCGACCATAGTATCTGCCCAACCATGCTCCTCGCGTTCCGCATTGGCTGGCAATATGCGGACAAGCAGACTTGGTGCGAGCACGGTGCGGCGCAGGGCCTTCATCGCAATCATGCGTTCATACCAGGCAAACTCCCTCCCCACCCGGGTTACCCGGAACAAGTGCCCATGCAATGCTTTCATTGCGCCAGCGGCGCGTGCGTCCCCAACGAGCCCCTCAGCGGGGTTCTTGCCAAGCAAGAAATTGGGCCCCTCGGCGTAGCTGTCCAGAATGCTCACGTCTTTCGCCACGCGCCGTCGTTTTTCGAGATCCTTGGCGAGTTCTGCTACTTCAGTCTCACTCGCCATCGCGCCAAGGTCATAGATCTCGTTGATTCCACCTCGCTCGAGGGCAGTGCCGTCTTCCTCGACTGCGGAGTCAGCTGATTCCCCCTCTACCGCCGGCTCATCACTCAGCAGCAACTCACCGTAGGGATGCGTGACCCAGGTTTCCTCGGCGATCTTGCCGCAGAGCTGCCGGAAGAGCGGCCCGGTTAGTGTTTTTTCCTTGAGCAACCGCCCCGCCAGGATGTGCTCAGTGGCGCGGTGTATGAAGACACGGTCGGGTGAGGGCGCGCGCAGATCGACGTTCGCCCGAAGTGCCAAACTCGCAAGCATTGGCAATTCCTCGTCCCGCAACCGGAGTTCGTCAGCGGTCAGAGCAGGAAGCGGCACGTCGCTGGAGCGAGCAGCCCAACAGAGCGACCACAACACCCGATCCAAGAGCAACGTGATCAACACGTCGTCGCGTGTGGTCAACCGGCTGCGCACACGACGCAATCCCTCCTGGCCAAGCCCGAGATCCTTGAGCCGAGCCTCCAACTCGTCGTTCACAAGCTCTCCGAGAATCGTCGCCAAGCGACGGGCCGTGTGGGTTCTGAAGCAAAATACCAACGTCTTGTCGCCGCGTCGCCACGAGTCGAGCACCTGTTCGGTCAACGCAGCCAGCTTCGGGTGTGCAGCGTCGTTCTCCTCGGTCACCATGTTGCGCAGCAGCTCGAAGTACATTGCGCCACGCGAGCCGGGCGTCAGCTGCTTATCCAAGCGCTTCGACTCATCGCTGTGAAGCAACGTTGAGTAGCAGCCCGTCAGGGCCGCTCCCAGGGAAGACCGACCCTTTCCCTGCTTCATTTCAGTGACGGCGCGCATCAGCAGGTAGTGCGGCAGCTCTCCCTCGCCGCGCACGTCGATGCCTGGGGCAGCGTGCAGTAGGTGCCGATCACCCCGCTTGGCCGTTTGTTGTAGGGGTTGCTGGTACTCCGCACCGACACGAACCAGCCGATGCTCGGTCTTGCGACGGTGGCGAATGACCAGAACCCCAAGTTCCTGCGCCAGATCCTGATTGCGCGTGTAGAGCCACAACCCCTCACGCACCATATCACGCAGAACCGGTTCAACGCGCAATACCGTGTCCGCAATCACCCCGTCAACCGCGGTTTCGTGAACCACGCCCTCGGCGTTGGCCAATGCTGAGAGTTTCTCCCTCGCCTCGCTTAGCAACTGGGACTCCCAGATTTCGGCCAGGCTATTGGTATGTGCCGGGGTCAATCGAGCCCAGCAGTCCGAGAAGGACTGGCTCTTTTCCGCGGCTTTCTTGAGCACCGGACCGATCACGTCAGTCCTCAACTCCGCCAGAGCTTGCAGCCGGCTTCTGCATTCATCCTCGTTACCAGAAGGCCGGATGACTTCGCCGGCGCGCACCAACTCGAGAACCTCGTCCGGCCTGAGCTGGAAAGGCGTCGCCGTCAGCAGCAAGAGCCGCCTCGTGATGGGCGCTATGTGCTCTTCGAAGCCACCGTAGCCGTTGCTCTTCGCCGTCGGCCCGTTCTTCCAGTTGTGAGCCTCATCGACGATGACCAGCGGCAGCGGTTGCTCGAGCCCGGCAAAGCAGACGCGCCGATAGAGTCGATTGAGCCCTGACTCGACCTTCTTGAAGTGAACGTCCCGATGCTGTACGCGGGGCTGGGCGATCTCGCGACAAAGCTCGAGAAGCTCATCGAGTTCCTTACAGCCCGCCTCTGTTGCCTTCGTCCTTTTCAACCAGGCGACGCAGGTCGCTGTGTCTCCAAAGGGCAAATTCGCCGACGACTCGTCCATTTGCCCCAATTCAGCCGCGTCACTAGGCCACCCCTCCGGCGCCCCTTTCAATAGTCGTGCCCGCTCCTCACGACCGAATCGATTGCCCCAGAAACGGAACAGTGCCCCTAGGAGCACGCGTCTCTTCAGATCATAATGCTGCAGCCTCTTGCCGCCCGAGAGCACGCCCATGTTGGTTATCACCACGCCGGGCCTGGGATCCTGTAGAACCTCTACCAGCGTGTCCGAGCGTGCCGCTTCAATCGGCGAGAACAGTGCAGTGGCCTCGTCTGCATGCTCGCGAGCGATGCAGCGTCGTACGAACTCCCCCACCTCCCTTTGCCACTTCTGGACCAGGGCTGCGTTCTGCGGGGCAATCACCAGAACCTTCTGGCCGCAACCCTCGAAATCAGGACCTAGTGCGTGGTTCTGATGTGCCGTGAGCACCGAATAGGCTAGCCCCAGGGCGACGAAGGTCTTTCCCATGCCCACTTCGTCGGCCACCAGCTGCAGGTGAGCCCCTGTCCTGTCGCCATACATCCGGTCGAGGAGTGTCTGCACGGTCTTGGTCTGACGTGCGGCGTCCAAACCACCCTTCATCCGGGTTTGGTCTCGACCCAGTTCAAGCTCGTTCGGGATCCCGATCACAGCACACCTCGGTGCCCGCTGAGCAGGCTCTGTTCGTAGCAGCGGAAGCTAACATTACCCGCAAGCGCAACGTCGCTTGCTTTCACCTGTTCGTACAGTTGCCGAATCTCGGCCGCCGCTTCGCGCACGGCAGTCTTCCAAGCGGCGTCGAGGCGCTCGTTGAGTTCCTGTGCAGGCTGCGCCTCGAGCACGCAGGTCAGAAGCTCCACCAACTGAAACGCCACCGCGGTAGTCGAGCGCCCAGTAGCAACCTTCTTTTCGATCTCCCGGGCAAGTGCGACCGGACTAACTGGTCCGCGGAAGGCCAGGTGAATGCTCGGCATCGTGGTGCTGTTCCGAGCCAGCTCTTGGCGGATCCCGGGAAGAGCCTCAACGAACTCACGGATCTGGTACGAGAGGATTTGGCTGGTGTCCACAGCGGATTCAGCAGCCGAACTCGTGCCCACGCCTTCTGCAGCCACCCCTTCAGCAGGGCGGAACAGGTCGGCAAATTCGATTCTCCCCTGATAGAAGGCGATTAGCTCGCCCTCCCGCGGAAGTAGAGATGGGTCGGAAAACGGTAGCTGGTCCCGTGCCTCGACACTGACGTTGAGGGGATACTCGGCACGAAGCCATTGCCCGTCTTCTTGCCACAGCACAGCGACTGCACGCTGACGCAGCAGCCCCCGCAGGATCTCGGCTTCAAGCTCGACGACACAAGACTCCCCGCCTCTACCTGCAGCCATAGCGAGCAATTGGATCGATGTCTCCCCGTCTTCGGCAGGCAATTCGAGCGAGAACGCCTCGTGCTCACCTTCCCGAAGGCTGACCACGAGATCGAGACGCGCAGGATCCCCCGGATTGGGCCGCAGCTCGGCGCTGTGGAGAAAGCTCGGAAACGGCCTCTCCTCGTCCTCTTCCGCCTCACGCGCCGTGAGCACCAAGCCCGTTGTGCTCCCGTTGAGCGGTACCGCTGTCTCGGTCTTGGGCAGAATCGCCTGTAGGCTCTCGCGTGCCTTGCCGCGCTTGAGCATGGCCACGCCGGCCTCGATATTCGAGTGCTCGCTATTGCCGAACCCCCAACCCGCAAAGGTGAAGTTGGCAGAGCCGACATAGGCCAGACTGGTCTTGGGGCCCACGACAAGAACAGCCTTCGCGTGAAGCCTGCGCTCCCGCTCCATGTCGTCCCTTCCGACGTCCTCGGGATCTACCTTTGGTTTTGCAGCCGCGGCCTCGACCCTGACCCCGAGAGTTCGGAAGTCGAAGTCAGCGAACCCCTGCGGCAGCGTCGGGCAGAAATGATCCACTTTGTCCCGTTCCGCGCCGGTGATTAGGCGCACCACCGTCTTGCTCAGATCTGCGCCGTGGTCGCGGAGCCCCTGCAAAAACTGACCAATGGGCCCCTGGCCACCCTCGGGCGACCAGAAGGGCGAAACGATGTGGATCTCGCTAACGGGCTCCCCCTCAGGCCAGAGCGCGAGAAACTCCCTCCACAACGGACGCCCAGGGCCACTCCAGAGCACTTTCTCATCCTCGAGCGCCTCGCGCTGCTGCCATAGCTCGAGCTTGCCCTGAGCCGCACTGACGACGTTGGCAATCGATTCGTTCCACCAGGGGCCCAGCAGCTCACGCATGGGGGCCAGAGCCTCAGCGATCAGCCGAGCCTCCCCACCCCGTTTCTTGGTGGCCACAATCGCCATCGCCACCTCGCGGTTGTGGCGATAGCCGTCCGCCGTGAGGTTGGCGCTGCTCACCAATAGGCGCACCGCGTCTTCATGCACCAGCAGGCAGATCTTCGCATGCAGGACGCCTCCACCCAGCGTCGTCTCGGGCGTCAGGTTCACCCGCAAACTGCGCGGCCGCCCCTGATACCTTCGCTCCTCCATCGCGATGGCAACGGTTTCGATCCGCGCGAGTTGCTGTTCCAGTTCGAGCTGCCCCTTCACTGAACGGTCATCCCAGGTCGACACGCCAAGAACCGTCGGCAGAAAGTCCAATTCCACGAAGTCTGGGTTCAGATCGAACGTCGTCGCAAACAACGACTCGGCAGGCCCCAGCTCAAGCGAGCCCGCCAAATGGTCCAGCAATCGACGCGTTCCGTCCTTCTCTTGAACTCGACTCATTGCCCGACGCTCCCTATGCGAAAGTTGTCTACCGCCGCCGTTCGATAGATGTGAGCAGCCATCTGCTCCACGTTTACCGGTTCGAAATCGATCCCCTGCGACACCGCCAACGTGCGCCGCAGGCGCCCCTCGACTACTTCAATCCAAGGCATCTTCGGCCGCCCCCCATCACGTTTGGATTGCTGCACGTCTCGATGCCGGTTCAGAATTCCTCGTGCGAACTCCAGGCTTGAGCCACATTCCACCAATCGCTTCACGAACAGCACCGGCTCCGCCATCCGCTCGAGATCCATGTGCTGCACGAGCGATGACCCCTCGTAGGCCGCCCACAGCTTTTGGCCGTGCTCGCAAAGGGCCGCATGGCTGGCAACAACCACTTCATCGCTACCCACTTCGTCCAGCGACAACGCAGGTGTCTTCTCCTTAGCAAACCAAAGCATCCGGTAGAAGACGAGCAAGCACAAGCGGAAGCAAGCCTCGTAGGAACGAATCGCGCGCAACGCGTCGCACAGATCCTGCTCGCCTTCCTCCCCTTCAATGGCCGCCTCAATCCGCGCCAACCGCGCCAGCTCCGACTCGCCCCCTTCGACCTCAAGCAGCGGCGTCCGCCGCAACAAATCCGCCATACGCCGCCGCACCGGCGCGTCGTCCTCCAACGCCGACCGCAGCCACTTCCCCTCGTTTTGGCCAAAACCCCCAGAAACGTGAGCCCGCTTGCCCCATGCCGTCAGAGTCTTCACCTTCACCTCACCCCCACGCGCCACCGCCTCCTTCAGGGCCTTGGGAACATCCGTCTCCACCAGAAACGCCTGCCCCAGTTCCGTCCCAGGGCTCGAACTAAGCCGAAGCGTCTTGCGCTCAATCAGCATCAACCGCTCCGCCACGTTCGCGTAGATACCTATCAACCCGTACTGCGTCTGGCGCGCCAACAACCGAAACGTGGCGTCGGTCTCAGTCTCTTCCTTCTCCAACAACTTCCGAGCGGCCCGCTGCGCATCCTGTACTCCGCGGATCCCGCTCGTCTCGAACCCCTCTTCATCCTTCGACGCCAACACACAAGCCAAGGCCCAGAACCGCTCCATCCGCATGATGGCCAGCTCGCGCCGCTCGTACTGAGCCCGAGGGTTCTCGTAGACACCGTTGGACGCCTCCCGATCCGAGATCAGAATCGCGGCACACAGCAACGACAGGTACCGCGGCCTGCTCGCCGCGTTGGTCAGCCCGGGCAGAATCCGCTCAGCAAGAAATAGATACCCTCGCTCGAAGCCCAGTGGATCAATACTGCCGCCGGGTAGATCCGAAGGGTCGTAGGCGGTGAGGAAGGGTTCGACCGACAACATCTGGAACTCCCAGGGACGTGATTGGACGTCCAACGTGGGCACGCCGAATTGGGCGCCACTTAATCGGGGGAGATTCGGTCAGAACCGTGGCAAATGCAAGTGCGTTTTCTTGGGTTTAGGGCGGCGTGGGAAAACGCACTGTGCGGTCACAATTTCCGCAACCGGCGCGGCCTGCGGACGATGTCCCTCTGAATCATCTGACGGAGGTCTCCAAATCGCCCATGCGGTACGCTCGCACCATCATCGGCTACCATGGCTGCACCGCCAAGATTGCAACACGTATCCTCAGTGGCGAGCCATTCGCCCCCAGCAGCAACGATTACGACTGGCTCGGTCATGGTGTCTACTTCTGGGAACATGGGCCCGATCGCGCTTTGCGGTTCATCAAGCAGAAGCTCCGCCGAGAGACGCGCCGCGAAAAGCCAGCCGTCGTCGGCGCGGTGCTGCAGCTCGGGATGTGTTTCGATCTATTGGATACCAAGTTCACCGACGGGCTCGCGCACGACTACCCCCGCTTCCTAGATTCCCTCGGTTTTGCCGGTTGCGACTTGCCAAGTAACAGGGGCACTGCACCAGATCTGAAACTCCGATTTCTCGACTGCGCGATGCTCAATTGGTGTCTTTCCGACCTCCAGGCCGTTGGCCAGAAGTATCAAACCGTGCGCGGTTGCTTCGTCGAGGGAGGCCCCGCCTTCCCCGGATCAGGAATCGAACGAGAAAACCACATCCAGGTTGCTGTCCGCGACCCGGCTTGCATCATCGGAACCTTCCGCCCCATAATCTAAACCCATGCCGCGCCCCAAAGCCAAGCTCGATGCTCACACCGCCGCGCTCGCTCGCGTCAGGGAGCGAATGCGAAATGCCACACCCGAACAGCACATTGAAAGCCTCGTCAGAGCCGGCATCTTGACCAAGTCCGGCAAGTTCGCGCCACCGTATGAGGAGTTCGAGGCCCTTCGGAAGGGCAAGAGGGCGAAGGCAGCGGCGAGGTAAATTGCAAGGCCTTCGACGGGTCGGCGCGATTCATTCAATTGCTCGCTACCAGTCGACAAGATCGATGGTGGCGCTAGTCACCCCCCACCCAAGATTACGCGCTCGCGACACAAGTCGTGACGGATTAGCCCGGGGTGCGGTACTTGCCGCAGATGCGGCGTGAACCGCGTGCCCTTCTTGGGCAGCCACCTGTCACCGCAGAAGATACAAACCTAGTGACTCACAGAAGCCGCTCAACCCCGAAAATAGGGTTGCTGAAGACACGTTCATTTCGTCCAGGCCTAACGCGAATGAATTCAAGCGGGCCCTAGGAACAGTCATCCTAACGACTGCGTAATCGCATGCCAAGAGATCTACCTCGCGACAAGGAATTGCGTCCCGCGCCATGAACGCTGAAAACTCCGTGCTATCCATACGCAAAGCCGCGCAAAGGTGCTCGAGAAACGGTGTATTCACGTCATTCGGCACGAGAAACTCGCCCCTCTGGCGCGCCAGTCGCTCATTTCCGTGTTTGGGTCTAAAAGTCAAGATCCCCCGGCGCCCCCGTTGGCTCGGTGCGCCACCATCCGAAAGCACTGGGAGCTGCGCGACATCAATGGCCCAAACCGCGCAATCAGTTGTTGCGCCGGTGACCGCAAAGAACGCGGCAACATGCGCCGATGCAGTAACGTCGAGCAACCGCGTTGGACACCCGTAATGCTGCATCCAACTCAACCATTCGAAGTCGCTGTCGTCGCGAGCCGGACCGCGCCCTATATGCAGGTGTTCAAAGCGCCGAAACTCCTGGATCATCAACTCTTCTCGACCAAGCCTCTCGGGCCCAGGGACTTCACACTGGTTTGCTTTGCGCTCGAATGATGATGCCAGGGGCCAAGTAGCGTTCGACTGCCCTCGGTAAATGAATCTGGTCTTCCTTCGCAACTGCTCTACGACGCACTGCAGCTCAGCAAGAGAGTCCACCAGTAGCGGAATACATTGACGCAGATTCGAGGCTACCATAGGCACATTCTCGCAAGGTAGGCCCGGCCCGCCCATTCGCGAAAGCGCACCGCGTCGTCAGACTCCTCTAGCCCGATGCCAAATCGCACAAATCCTGCTGCGTCTGGTCCTTTTGCGTTTTTCACGACTCCGTCGAGACTCCATTCTTCTCGCGAGCCGTTTGGCAACCGAACGAAGGAGTGGATATGTACGGCATCTCCCGGGAAACGAAGATCCCGACCCATCAATCCGAGACCGTTCTCGGAGAAGTCAAGCACCTCGGCATCGTCGGCTTCAAGCGAAGCTGCTTGGGCTTGTCGAGTCGCGGTGAGGTTGATGACCGGACTCCTGCGTTGCTGATTGTTCACCACACGTACATGGTTCAACCGGCCAACCTCCACATGGCCATCTTGTCTAGGATCGGCGTCCTCCTGAAGCCCTGAAGCACTGCCGAGCCGAACCAAACAACACACGGCTTTCGGTAGCAATACCACGCAGAAACCGGAATACACGGTATCGCTTCCGATAGTAAGGTCCGCATCAACCCTTCCAGACATTACGACCAGATCCATCGAGGTAAACAGGCCCGGTGAGGTTGGAACGGCTACGGAGACTGATGACCTGTAGCGCGGGGCTGCATTCCCAATGGGGCCGATCGGAGGCATTTCCGTGAGGTGCAGCTTCAACTCATCCGCTAACCACTTCGCCATATAAGTTTGCCTAGAACTGATCTGAAGCCTCGCAAGTACCGCCAAATCGCCCTTCTCCGAGTTCCCTTTGAGGATGACTGGAACGTGGAACTCCCCAGCTTCATGGATATCGCTCCCCTGAAAGCTCTTTGCACAGCACGGTCGACAAAGGTTGCAACTCGCAGACATGACTAGACCTCCGCCACGTAGACAAAGTAGGGTCTAAGCTCCGGGGTCGTGGTGCGCAGTAGGCGCTTCAAGTCGTCAAGTTTCTTGGAATGATCCAGGACCTTCCCTTCGTATAGTGCAACGTACTCGTCCTTGAATTCTTGCCGCAACGATTCCGTCATTTCTCCAAGCCAGGCGTGAGTCTCACTGTTCGCACCAACTCCACTGCAGACCGTGTCAACCAACTTCGCCAGGCTCCCGGATTTACTCTTGTCAATGCAGCAGTAGGCACCGTCCCTCATGGCTCGCACTACGGTATCGATTTCTAAGGTTGCCGAATACACAACAACCAGCGCTCCCGCATTCCAAACGTTTAGGTACTCGGCAATGTCCAGTCCACCTTCCTCATCCCGCGTTCTTTCTGGCCAGTTCTCGAATAGCGAAATATCTAGGATCACAACGTCGAACAGACACGACTTCTGCATCTCCAGGTAGTCGGCAACCGAATCCACAACGGCAAACTCAAACTCCTTACCGAGTGCCTTCGTTTCTCTGAATCTCTCTACTATCTTCCAAGCCACGAACTCATCGTCCTCCACAAGCAGCGTTCGCCATGTGCTGCCAATTGGTGCGCTCGGAGCTCGCCTCGGTAGAACTGGAACGAATGCAGGCATACCCCGTTCCGAAGTTGCGATGCCCGGCGGTGGGATGGTCGCAGGTTTTCGGCTTGACGCGCTGATTGGAATCAGCAGAGTAAACTCCGCGCCGTGACCCGGTTTGCCCGCTTCGTAGATCCAACCGCCGTGGTGCCTCAATACGTGTGCGACGAATGCGAGACCAAGACCCTCACCACTTGGCTTGTCCGAGTAGTATGGCTCAAATATCCTGGTCTTCTTGGCAAGAGGAATACCTTGGCCATTGTCGGCAACTACGATTTGCAAGAATTTGTTGCCGATACTCGACTCAACGACTCTTCCCTCCTTCAACTCCGCCCGCACGGTGGTGACGCGAATTGTGAGCTTGGGTTCGTCCAGCTTGAGATCCACTACGTTGCGATAGAGTATATCGAAGCACTCCAGCAGTCGTCCCAGGTCTACACGCAGGTCAGCATCGTCGTAGCCCGCAAAATCCCAATTGAATCGGAACAACGCGTCGTTATTGTCCTCGAGCCTTCGCTGGATCGCGTTCAGCAGCTCCGAGATCCGCGTCGGGGATGTTGCCTCAACGGGCAGATCCATTCGGCGCAGGTCGTGGACGTCTCGGATAGAGCTTCGGAGTCTTTCAAGAAGCGTGGAAACAAATACCCTGTCGTGCAGTCGGGAGGGGTCGCCCGCTGCTCGCAAGAGTCCGTCCTCCACGAACGGGAGCTTGTTTCCGAGGTTGTGCGCGATGGTATCGACAGCTTGACGCCATGCGCGACTCTTTAGCGCATCAAAGTCCGCCTCCCGAGAGAGCGTAAGGAGTCCCCGATGAAAAATCGTGGCGACAGTGGTCAGTAGCACTTCCTGCCCCGCTGATCTCGACGACCCCGGATACACGTTGTCGCAGAGCAGAAAGAAGCGCCTACTTACACGATTTGTCGGGATCACGCAGCAAAGGGCACTTCGTATTCCGAGGTTTGGAAGCCAACACGCCACCTCGCGGCCAGCGGCTGCGTCTGCAAATACCACCGGAGCGTCCAATTCACTCTCAAGCAGGGTCCGCGCCTCAGATTTCTCTCCAATTAGGAGCAGCGGCGGTATGCTTCGAAACAGCCCCGAAGCAGCAGCGACTTTGACTCCCTGTTCAGCATTATTGAGACAAGATTCCAGACTGGGCGATGCGATAGACAACTCACTCCCCATTCGGGCCGCCTCTTCGCTGTCTGCTGGGCCGATGGCCATCACGGGACGCAAGGATCTATCGGCGGCGTCGTAGTCCCAGAGTATTGCACGGTTCAGGCCGATCGCGTCCCCATGCGTTGCGAGGGTCAGGAAGTAGAAGTACAAGAGGTCAGAGCGCAATACGCTGAGTAGCGCTGGTGCCGCCCTGAGCACGCGAACGAGACTATTGCGCATCGTTTCGGGATACGCGATTGCAGTCGCCAACCGCTCTACAAGGGCGACATCTCTTTCACTGAATGTCCCGCCCGCTGCTCTGCCAATGACTCGCATTACGCCTTGATAGGGCCCTCCCGTCGGAATCGGGGCCACAATTAGCGGCAGGAGATCACATTCAGTTTCTTCAAGCACGCCCCCAGTCGATCCGCGGATGGCTTCGCGATATCTTGGCGATTCCGAGACTCTGTCCTTCAATTCGCTTGTCAATGCCGTGCGAGATTTCAACGCAATCGTCGTTCCGTTCCGAAATGCGAATGATGTTAGGCTATCTGCATCTACCGGATAGCGCACAACCACACCAATATCGTCGGTTGGACTGACACCAATTATGCCAGTCGTCGCCTCACACTGAAGGAATCGGTGGTCATCAGTAAGGGTGAACACGGTACAGGACAGACACCCGATGACGTCCGGGATCTCGCGAACAAGGTGTTGTGCTGAGCTTGGAAGCCCACCGGCGCGAAGCGGATCCGGAAGGCGTTCACAGAAGCCACGTGCAAGCTCGTTGCGCAACGACAAGAATAGCCCAACATAGCGCGCGACTTCTTCGAGCATCGCCACGGTTCCGGGCCAAAAGGCATACTCTGATTTCGCGCCGACCTCGAGAAACCCGAATACTCTTCCCTCTGTCCGCAAAGGCACGGCCAGAAAGGTGCCTAGCTCACGCTTTTTTCTCAGCTCCTTGTACTCGTCCGGTGGCGGCATTTCCGCGATCTTCGCTGCAGTCTGCCAGTGGACTGTATTGCAGGTGCGCATGACTTCGCCGCCCAACCCGTCGTGCACACGCATCCCCTCCCTGAACAGTTGGTCATCGGGCTCCGTGTAGTCGGAAAACAAGCAAGTGAGCCACCCAGACCGCATTCTGTTTTCGACCCAAACCCCGCTCGTGTCGTACCTCACGTAGTCGCGAAGCGTCCTCATCACTTCCGCCATGAGCTCATTTAGGACCTGTGATACGTGGACGCGAGTCCATAACTGTGAAAACAGCAGGTCCGCTAGGCGTCGGGTCGCGTAGTTCGACAGAAACTTGGCCAATTCATTTATGAGTGGGCGATAGCCTTCCAGCCTGGGTCGTCCGGGGGACCACTCTGCCAGATTCTCGTTCTTTGCGAGCTCCTGGTAAGCTGTCAGGAACGCTTTCCACTCAACGCCTTCGCCGGGAAGATCGTATGCTTCATGGATACGCTTCAGATTTGCTTCGTCGACTTCTTGATAGTTCTGGCCGATGAACAAATCCGCAATGTGCTTGTCGCCCAAGACAATTGGCGCAACCATGTCTAGCAGCCCGACGTGACAGTCATAGAGTCTCGCGTTGCGCCGGTCATACGCCACGTCGGCGTTGGCGAAGTTGCAGTACGCGCAGCGGAGATCCGCTAGTTTCGACTTTCGCAGCTCGGTACAGAAGGAACAGCTGCCATATGCCGGATAGTCGGCGCCGTTCCCAAGTCTCCTGAGGCCCTGCCACATCGAATCCAAAGTCACACTGTCCGGAGTATCAGCCTCGGACGAGCGCAAGTAGTCAGAATACTCGAGAAGCAGGCGGCGCTCTTCGTCATTCGGGTAGCGGACGATCGCGCAACGCGAATTGATGGCGTGGCCCAGGTTCCATAGGAACGACGTCAATTCGTCTCGTGGCACAAGATCAAGCAGATCGAGCGTTGGTGGCACAGGCCCCTCCCTTTGCTTTCGGTCGCCTTCGACAGACATACGACGGTCAACACGTATCTGCCCAATCTTACTTTCCTCTCTTGTGGACTAGCAAGTCCCAATTGTGACCGGACCAACACGACGACAGGCATTGGTTTCGGTAGCTGAGGATTCCGTCACACCACCCACCTCCCCTTCCTCCACGCATCCAACGTCTGTACCGCGTCGCGCCCAGCCACCACATTAATCGGCCCGAACGCGCGGATCAGCACCTGCCGAAAATCGTCCAGATCCGCCTCCCGCACGTCCCCCCGCCGTCCCAGTGCCGTCATCACCGAAATCAACACCCTGTGCCGATCCTCCGGCACCACGAGTTCTAGGTACGCACGGGCAATCAACTTTGCCCCCATCCCCAGCGCCGGCTCAAGCCGCGTCGACTCATCGCCCAGCAAGTCAATTCCCTGCTTGAATGGCCACCTATCGAACTTCCACTGCGCCAAGCGTCCGCACTCGTCCAGGATCTCCGGGGTCGACTGACTGAACCCATAGCCACACCCAATCAACTTCGCGCTCAACTCGATGAACCTGGACTGAGCAATTTTGCCCCTAGCCATCGAGTGGGTGTAGACGAGCTGCGTCCAAATCCGCGGCAACTTGAGAACCTGCGCCGCTCGATACACGGCCACCCCGTCGTCAGACCACAGGATCCGCCCCGGTTCCGCAGCCAGAGCCACACTCTCGATCCCAGCCGGCCCCAGATGCTCGCCCAGCATCGCCCGATGTGCCGGATCAAGGTTCGCCGCGCACGTAGCGTCCGCCACCCTGCAATTCTTCCCACAGAACTCGATCAGTCTGACGAAGAACGCCGCGCGCTGCTCGGTTTCCCGCATAGCCTCGCCGAACAGCTCCGCCCCGTTCCACTTGTCCCCGATAGTGCCCTCCCAGCCCATCGGGAATCGGCAAGACGAGCCCAGGTGCCGAATCGTCGCCATGGTCGTGGGCGACAAGATCAGCTGCTTGCCCAGCGCTGCCACCTCGTCGAGGCAGCCCAACATGGCGAGACTGGCGATGGCACTCAGATCCAGCACCACCTCAGTCGCATGTTCAAATGCCGCAATCGCGCGCCGAATCTCCGGCTCCGTCCCGATGCAGCAACGGATCGGGATCCCTTCGCGATGGGCCAGCTGCCAAAGCGCCTCGACATCGCTGATCCCCCAAGCCTCGGCCAGCACGTGGATAGTCACCGGAGACGTTCGATAGATCTCGAGCAGTTCGTCGTGGCTACGACGCGTCGCTTCGATCCACTCGAGGATCGGTCGAATATCCGGTTCTCCGTCGACCCTATCCAAGTGCTGTTGGAGCAGCTCTTGATTGTCCGGGAATCGGAACTGCCATTGGGCCAAGACGTCGCGTAGGCGAAACACCTTCTTCGGAACAATCTCGTTCACCGTCACCTTGCGCTCGAAACCGGGAACGCTCGCAAGGTTGACCTCATCGCCCTTGCGCCTCTTCAACAGCAGCTGGGCAAGCGGTGATTCCGGCTTGATTTCATTCTCGACGCCGGAAGCCTCGACCTTCGAATCCTCAATGACGAACCAGCGTCCCGTCGACTGACCCGCTTCGACCACCTCCACCGCCGATCCAGGGATCACCTCATCGTACTCGAGAACGAGATCTTCGGTTCGATTGAACAAAAACACATCGCGATAAGCGCGATGCGCGTGAACATCGGCAAAATTCCGCCGAAGCAGATCGTACGCGTAGTCGCCGGCGGCGTCGGCCCGTCCCGCCGTCTTGAGGATCCCTACAACCTTCGCCCCGTCCCAAGCGTCCACCTCCTCGACCTTGGGCAAAAGTGGAACCTGCTCCCGCAACAGCTCCAGCCGGTTCTCGCGGATTGCGATCACCGCCAAATGCACCCGGGCTGCATGGTCCGTGGGATCCCGCTCCACGATTGCTTGAAGTACCTCGATTGCTTTGGGCGGGTTGACCTGCTCCAGGATCCGAAGCTCCCGCTCCAGCAAGAACGGATCGAACACGTCAGCCGCGCGCGCCTTGGCGCAGTACTCCAGCACTACATCTTGCCTATCGACGCGCATCGCACAATCCACGAGCCGCCGCCCAGACTCGTCGGTCGCTCCAGGCACCGCCAACTGCTGCAGAATCGGCAGGGCATCCCCGAATCGCCCCAAGAACATCAAATTCTTCGCCAAGAGCCGCTTCGCGTCCCGCGACGTCTCATCGGTCACCGCAGCAATCGCCTCGGTAGCCAACCGCTCCGCCGTCTCCGCGTCGCCCTTGCCCTTAGCCAACCTCGACTGATGCGCCAATGTCGCCGATGCATCCACATGCGCAGCCGCACGCACTACGAGTTTTGCTGCGACCTCCGCCTTGCCCTTCAACAGGTATCCCTCCACTGCCATCTCCAACGCGGACTCGGCGTACGGGCAATCCTCGCAAGCAACCTGCTCCAGCAACTCAATGGCTTCGTCCTGCTCCACTGCCCCCTTGCGGTTCCAGAGAGCAATCCCAAGGAAAAACCTAATCTCCTCCGTCTCCGCAATCGCTCGCGCCTTACGCAAGTAACGCACCGCCCCCTCCAAATCACGCCGCGCCTCCGCGATCCGCGCCGCGTCGAGCAGCACCAGCTGCGACCCGGGCGCCAATTCAAGCGCCCGCTCGGTATCCTGTGCCGCCCGCTCCCAATCCCCCAACTGCCCATACGCCGCCGACCGACGCGTCAACGTATCGGCCTCCACCCCGCGATTGCCTTGGCGCTTCGCTAACTCAATAGCCCTGGCAAACGCCTCGATGGCCTCCTCTAGCCCACCACGCCGTGGCGCATCCGCAGGCCCGGATTCCACTGGCGAGAATTTGGACAACTCCTTATCAAGCAGCCTCCTACCAAGCACATGCCAAGCGCTCACCTCCTCCGGGTATTTCGCAACAGCTTGACGCACAGCTGCCTCGGATTGTGGCAGGTCAAGGCGCGTGGCAATCCCGATCAGAATTTCGACTGAATCTCGAATGTCATCGGGGACTGCCACCAAACGTGCTGCCGCTTCCTCCGTAGTCTCTGCAAGTTCGATCAACTGGCCGTGAACCGCTGCAGACTTGGGGAACTTCTCTAGCACTTCCTTTGCTTTTTGCCTGGCTCCCGCGGAATCGTCGTTCATGCGCAGCGCGCGGATCACGTTGATCACGGCGTGTTCCGATTCCGGCGCGTGCGTCAGTGCTTCGTGGAGCAACGCGGTTGCGTCGGCGAGGTGATTTTGGCGGAGTTTGGCGTCTGCAGCCAACGTGAGGAGGCGCCAATGCTGCACGTCCGACAGCTCCAACCCAGGACGGTTTCTGAGCCGAGTCGCGAGCACGTCCGCCGTCACGACGTCACCACAGTCTAGACTCGCTTTGATTTCGTCGACCTCAATCGACTTGGACTGCTGCTCAGCCTGGAGTCCGTCGTCCTTCTCACCCTGCTCAAGCTCCGTTTCAATCGTTGCCTCGCATGCATCGCCCACAGCTTCCACCGGGCGCGAACTCGGCTCGTCCGAAACCCCGACTGCTGCGCCGTTCCCAAGCTGTGTCGCGAGCACGCTCGCCGCCACGGCGTCGCCGCTATCTGGACTCACCTTGATTTCGTCGACATTGGTCGGCGCGGCCTGCTGATCGGCTTGGAGCTCGTGTTCCTTCTCATCCTGCGGACTCTGCGTGTCAACCACTGGCACGGTCGCACTAACCACAGCTGCCGCGGGACCCGACCGCGCCATCCCGAAACTAAGGTAGGGAACAGGAGCGGCTGCGAACCGCCGATCCCACACATGCGCGTCGCTAAGATACCTGGGCTGCCTAACCTGAATTGAGGCCAACAATGCCCTGCAGTACGCCGCTGCAACGATCGCAGCATACTCCTGCCAATCATCATTCTTGTTACCGTCACAGTAGTCGCATGTACCTCGAATCACTAGATAGCTGGCTTCCTGCATCCAGCTGGCATCGGCAACGCCAGATCCTTCCATCTCGAAAGCGCGCACACCGAACAGGTCCCGTATTCGGTCTCGTTTCTGAGGGTCACGAAGTAGTATGTTGGCTGAGCCTATCGTGCCGACAAACACCCGAGGTTTTCCAGGCAAACGCTGCGGGTCGTCGGGATGCGCTATCCATCCGACATCGGGCGGCTGCGCGGCAAGTCTATCCAGTTCATCTGCAGGACGAGCGAACCCTGGTAGATCATCTGCGCGGGATAGGCAGCCAAGCCACGGTTTATCGCCGAACAGCTCATAGGCCTGCAGCAATGCGACAGCGTTGAGAAGCTCTGCACTGGGTGGTCTGGGTGGGGATCGGTGTCTCACTTCGTCCAGCGTCTGTGCGATGAAATCGTACTGCACGACTCCTTCTTTTCCCGAGACAACGATATCTCCGAGGCGCACATGCTCAGCTGGTTTTTCGGGGAAAGGCGCTGCGCCGGCAATTCCAACCATTACGACATGAGTAATGGTTGGGAATGTGTCGAGAAGTCTTACGATTTGGCCTGCGGCTGGGTTGTTTCCCATTGCTGGCAACAACGCCACGACGACTGAATGGGCGTCACCAAATTGCGACGGCACCTCACCCCACAAGTACTGCTGGACCACCCTCCCATGACACGACAATCTCAAGGCGTTATCCAGCATCGTTGCGACTGCGGTAAATTCCTTGGACAGGGCAGTGACGATACCGAATGTCGGCTGGGGAATACTGGAGCAGTCATACACCCGCGGTGGCACGCCGCGATCCATATATTCGGCGGCAATATCGTTCATGTCAGCGTTCCCTGAAAGAACCGATATGCGCTCGTCATATCCGCTTCCCTATCCCGCACCTCGAACGGCGGCACGAGACCCTGCTTTTCAAAATCCTTGGGTAGTTTGGTCCCATCCCTCAGGCATTGTTGCCACAGGTCGAAGTCCTTCCGCTCTAGTCCGACCCCGGTCAGGCCTCGATTGTTCGTAAACGCGATGTGGCCCTTCCCGTCGTACCAGGTGTTGCGTTCGTAGTCGCGGAGGACGGGGAACTGGGTGCGATAGATGGTGCAGAGTTCTTCAATCGTGAGCCCCAGCTCAAGTGCCGCAAGCGCGTCGATTTCGATGAGGGCCCACCGGCGTTCGAAGTGATTGCGCAGGGCCACGCTGCGTGACCATTTTGCCTTGGCGTTGGGCCAGGGCGAAAGCCGCCGATCGTCGAGCGACCAGCCGATGCTCGGAGCCCAGTTTCGGCTCCAGAGGTCGGCGTAGTGGGTAGTGAGGCAAACCGAACGAAGCGCACGGGTTCGCAATTGCGCGCGTACCGAGGCCGTGACTGGGATAGGTAGAAGCATGGCCGGACCAACTGTCAAGTCGGCTCCACCCTTCGCTCGTACCGTGAAGTCAACTGGAAGTGACCACCAGAAAGGGCTGCAGGTGACGAGATCGTCTTCGCGCTCGAAAGCCACACTTACCGCAAGCAGCACATGCCCAACATCGGGCGGAATGATTGCTGCGGCAACGGTTCGCTCGCCCGTCAGCGGGAGCATCTTTCTGTGCACATGCCGGTAGAACTCTGTCACTGCACGCCCCTTGAATTTCGGCGTTCGCTCCAAGTACTCCTTGGGCGTGCATGCACGCACATAGTTCGTGCGCGGTAGGTAGTCGTCGGGGATGGCTTCGAGATCAATGAGGTCGTATGCCGCTTTTGTGTCGCACACTTCGCGCGGTGTCTTGTTAAATGGGCTACCAACGTAGAAATGCGGTCCCGAGACGATCCATTGGGAAGCCTCCTTTGGAAATTGGGTATCGCGACGAATCGTGCCATCTTTTTGCGCAATCGTCTCGTTCCACATCATCGTTCCAAACACATTTGCACCAAGGTCACGAAGACGACGGGGGTACTTGGCTAGCTTGGCGAGCACACTTAGTACTTCTTGGCTGTGGACTAGCGGTAGTCGTGCCTCGAGTGCAGGAGTGCCCTTCCTGTCAAACATTTCGGCAAATACGACGAGTTCATTGCCAGTTATGTGAACAAGGCGACTCCTGTGAGCCGCAGTATTGAACTCGTTTTCTTCGTTCTTAATCCCGGGAACAGCTCCGCAACCGTCGTGCTGCAAAGATTCATCTATTGTTCGGGGGTGGAAAAGGTTACACGCGAGCACGAACGCGACATTGATGCCGGGCACTGCCCGCGAAACGGTGAACGAAAACGGGCGCACGTGGCCGATGTCGGCAAATACTTCGAGTTCATTTTTGAATCGGCAAGCCCACAGTGCGCGCGTGTAGAACGACTGTCGAAGGCTTCCTCCGCTAGGGTCGTCGAATATCCCATCTTGATGAAGTAGCCCAACCATCCCGAGCGTCGCACCGTTTTTCCACCCCTGCGTGATGAAGCATTTGTACAGATTCGTTCGCGATCCGACGAGCAGCGGATAGTTCGCAACGGCACCGAGAAACGCCTGCGTCCCGAGCAACGCTTCCGCATCACCGAGATACTGCTGCCGTCGTTCACTATCCCTCAGAACCGACGACCGCTTCTTCGCCATATCCGAGCTACTCAAACCGTCCAGGGCAATTCGCGGGTCAAACTCTTGAAGAAGCGGCGCCTCGCTCCAATCCAACCGAATCCACGGCGGGTTCCCGACCGTCAAATCGAACCCACCCCGCGTCAAGAATACTTCCGGAAACTCGAGTTCCCAATGATGCGGCCTTAGCCGTCCGCACAGTGATTGTGCAACGCGAACCACCGCCGAGCCTTTCGCTCCGCTCTTCGCGTCGTCAACCGGCGCGTCACTCGTCCGCCCCGGCGCGCTACTCGCCCTCCCCTCGACCAACAACGTCAGCTGCGCCTCAACACTCACCGCCTCAGCGTCGCCCCCCTCGACGCCCAAAATCTCCGCCAATTCCTTCGCAAACTTCCCCTGATCCGGCATTTTCGCTGCTTCCTCGAGCGGCCAGGCCCAGAGGGCGCACCAGAGGTTCATCGCGGTTTTGAGCCGTGCCTTCGCGGTCCCTTCCAGTTCCAACAACGCCAACGCCTTGTCGCGCCGTTCAATCGCCAACCACCCACCCATCGGCGGCTTCACGGCATCCTGCCCCCAAACCGGCGTATTGCTCCGACACAGATCGAGCATGCGTTCCCGTTCACGCGCCGCCTGCCGGTACAACAAGTCAACCTGATCCGACAACGCCTGCAACTTCCCCAACTCCGCCTTCACCACCGGTGTCAATTTCTTCCGAAATTCCTTGAGCGCTTTGACGCCATCCGGCGCCAACTCGGCAAGCACCTTGTCCCCCTCGAACGGACTCATGCCAGGGTCCAAGATGAGCCAGTGATACACGCTCCCCGCCGGACGCTTGCCGTCCACCACGTCCCTTGGCGTCACTGCCCGTGGCGGTTTCCGTAGATAGCGCGGCAGTTTCAAATCCTTCGCCAGCCGCGTCAGCGCCTTGATCGTCGCGGCCCGCGCATTCTTCGCTCGTTCCTCCGGCGTCGCGCTCGACGTCTTCGATTCCCCCTCTTCGTCACCCGAGTCTTCCTCGCTCCCCGCCGCAATTTCGTCGCGTAAAATCCCCTTGATCGCCTCGACAGCTTCCGGCGACGACTTCTCGACCATGCTCATCACGGTTTCAAGCTGACTATGGAGATCGCTGGACTCCCCCGACTTCTTCAGCACCGTCGAGATCGTCTTCGACAGCGGCTCGTCACTGGTGAAATCCTCGGGTAGCCAAACTTCGAAACGGGCCCCCACGAGGCTGTTCCCCACCGCTAGTCGAGCCGCCACCCACGGTGATTCCTGACCCTGGTGCATGGTGGCGAGCCAAAGCGAGACACCTGCAAGCCGCGCAGCCGTGGGATTGAGATCGACGCCATAGCACTGGTGAGCCGCCAAATGCGCCGCGACCCGCTGCCGCTCCAGGGCCCAATGCTCTGGCTCAATCCTCGTCCCCAGCTCCTTCTGCTTACGTTCCAGGTACGCGTCCGCGAGTTGCCCAATGGCCTCAACCAAGAACGCGCCTGAGCCCATCGCGGGTTCGCAGATGGTCAGCTGCAGGATCTCATCTGCGCTCTTGCCGACCAAGAGCTCCTTCAATGAGTACTTAACTAAGCACCGGGTGAGCTCCTCCGGCGTGTAATACGAGGCCGAATTCTCGCGATCCCGTCCCGCCAACCTAAAAATGAACGTCCCGGGTTCGTATCTCCGCTTCCTCTGTTCACCCCCCGCCTCACTGAACGTCAGCTCTGCCTCTGAATACCGATGCAGCTCTTTTTCCGGCACGAACCACGCCTGTTGCGTCGCGTCCCCGGTCGCGTCGCCCGCGCCGTGTACTTCGTAGAGCGTCTCTTTCGAGAAGAACCCCGTGTAGCTGAGCAACCCTTCGTACACGCTGCCCAGTTGGTTGATCCCGAGTTGCGCGTAACTGATGCGCCCCCGTCCCCAACTGTTGCGTCCCTGTCCGCGACGCCCCTCCGGCGTCAACGACAAGAGCCGTACTACCCGCTGCAGCACCGAATTGCGCAATTTGGCCCGCGATAGATTCCGCGTGGTCTTCGGATCGAACAGCGAGCTATGTAGGCCCTTCAGGGTGAACCCGCGGTTCAAATAGTGCTTGTCTTCGTCAACTGCCGTGTTGCGCAGAACCGTTTGCACGGGCTCATGACCATCATTAACAAGTCTGAACAGCTGCTTCAAACTCTCGTCGAAGAAGTAGCCGTTCTGCGATTCCGGCGTGCTGAGCGGTTTTTGTTCCAAATCCCTTAGCGCCTCCAGCGAATAGCCCCGGGCGTATTCCGGCGCGTTCATCGGGAGGGACTTCAGTTCGTCGGCTCGAGCCTCGGCGTAGAGCAGGAACAGCAGGCGATACAGGTAGACCAAGCACTCGTCCGTCAGTTCACGGGCGGCTTGGTCGGTGAACAGGGTCTTTTTGCCTTGGTTGCGCTCCCAATACACGTACTCGTTGCCGAGGAGCTCCACGGCTTCACGCGCAGCGAATTTGAGGGTCGCGGATACGCCGTGGGCGTGTTTGTGGCTGCGCTCGTCTAGGCTGTCGTGCAGCGGGTTGCTGTCAGGGGGCGACAGGGTGGCTTTGCCCAGCAGGGCGGCGCAGATGGTTAGGGCGGAGGCGTCTTTGCGGGCGAAGAGCTCGGCGAGATCGAAGCGCAGGTAGCGGCCTTTGCCCCAGCGGGCGCGCTCGGCGAGGATGAGGTCGGCGCCTGAAAGGATGAGGGCCCAGCGCGGCGCGTTCTCGGTGGCGAACAGATGAGTGAGCGCTTTGGAGAGGGTTAGCTTGATGTCGGGCAGCTTCAGGCCCTGGGTCTGGGCGGCGGTGAGATCCGAGTAGCTGAGAGGGAGATCGAGGACTGCGTCTTCCTCGCGGCGGAAACGGCCTTCGAGGACCACGGCGTAGGGCGCGCCGGCGCGGTCGACTTGGTGGAGGATGGGGAGGGCCCAGTCGTCGACGGCGAGCCAGGCGCCGGATTGGTATTGGTAGCCGAGGGCTTCGGCCAGGCTCACCTGGAAGGGATGGCTGATTTCGTACAGGCGCTTGTCGCTGGTCAGATCGGCGACGTCGCCCACCACGCGGAAGAAGGCGCGGGACATGCCGCGCAGGGCCTCTAGGGTCTTGGCGAGTTCAGTCTGGTCCTTCGCCATCGACTTGAGATCGCGCTCCAGCAGCTCTTGTAGGTAATGCTGACTGAAGAATTCACCCTCGTTGACGATACCAGTAAGGTCGGCGGCCATGTCATTCTCCCGTGAACACGGCCACTAGCCGCACATGTGGGACGCCATGGGCGGCGATCCCGTTGATCCAACGCGCTTGGCTTTCCTTGGCGCGCGCTACTTCTTGTCGGCGACGGTTGGCTTCTTGCTCGAGAAGTGTTTTCTTGGCGATCAAGGCTTCCATCTTCTGGGACCATTCTTCCAGGCGGCGCATCTCGCGGCGCACGCGCTTGCGGCGTTGATCTACGATGGGTTTGCGGACCTCGTCCACGCGGTTGCGCGCAAACTCGACCGCGCGGGGCACGAGCTTTTGAAGCTCAGCCAGGCGCTTGCTGGCTTTGCCAGAATTGACCGCATTTCCGGCGAGCCCGACCACCTTGAGCAGCTCGACGAGTTCCACGGTGCTCGTCCCCACTTCGTCGCCGCGGCACTCCACCCCAAACCAATGCGCGTCCACGGCCACGGACTCGGTGTTGCTGGCCAGGGTGCTAAAGAGGTACTGGGACACGCCTTGGCCGAGCTTGGGGACGAGGAGCAGCGGGGCCTCGTGGCGGGCGTAGCTGGCGGAGAGGACGTCCAGCAGCCATTCCATGACTGGGTGCTGTTCCCAAAGCAGTTGCCATTCCGGCCAGGCGCCGTCGTTGCTCTCGAGGGCGCGGCTGATCTGCTCGGTGATAAGCTTGGGGCTGCCCGTGAGCTTGAAAGGGTCGGCCTTGCTGGGCAGCGCCTCGTCTGGGAGGAACTCGCCGCGGTAGGCCTGAAAGCTCTCAGGGACGTAGATCCTAAGGGCCTGGTTGGCCGCGTCGCTGTCCCAACGCACCGGCTCAGGGCCGAGCAGCGGGCTGTTCTCGAGGTGATGCAGGGCCGTGACGCAGAGTTCGTGATCGCTCGAAAACAGCGACGGCAGGTTGGTCACGGTTTCAGTCATCGAACCTGGTGGGCCGTTCGTGATGCTCTCGAGCAGGGCTTCGAGGTTCATCGGCGCGGCTGCGGGTGCCGCGCCCGGCTCGTCGGGTTCGTTGAGTAGGGCAAACAGATCGATCTCGTCGCTGCTGCTCACTGCGGTTGCTGGCTCAACGGCGGCAACCGGCGCTCGCGGCACTTCGGGTAGGATCTCGGTAATCGAGCGGCCCTCGGCCACGGCTTCGGTGATGTAGTTCTCCTCGGCCTCGGCATCGTACAGGCCTAAGAGTGCCCCGACATCGCCCAGTTGCTTATGCACCACCTTCTCGCGCTCGATCAGCCTGGCAATGATTTGTTGATCTGCCGCGACTTCGTCGCTTTTCGTCAGCAAGTAATGGAGCTGTGGCACTTGCTTCTGCCCATAGCGGTCAATGCGGCCATTGCGCTGCGTGAGGCGGATCAGCGACCAGGGGATGTCGAAGTGGAAGAGTTGGTGGCAATGGTAATGCAGGTTCACGCCTTCGGACGCCGCATCCGAGGCCAGAAGCAGCCGAACCGCGCTCTTCTCCTGCCCGAAGGACTCCTTGATCCGGTTCAAGTCCGCGTCAGATTGGCTGGCCTCGAAGATCTTGATCACCTCGTCGGGTTGCCCAATCTTGAAACGCTTGGTGATGGCTTCCTTCAATAGCTCGAGGGTCGCAATGCGCTCCGAGAACACGATGACCCGTGGGCTTGCGGGGCCACCATCGAAGCCAATGGCCTCGAGTTGCGCGAATAGCTCATTGAGCTTCGAGAACTTCGTCGGGGCGTCGCACACCTCGACCAGGGTATGAAGCCGGTCTAGCCGTTCGAGATCTTGCTTCAGATCCGGCGCGAAGGGGTGATCCTTGGCACTCAACGCGTCCGTCGTGGTCTTCACGCGGTGGTCGATGGATTCGAGGCACGCTCGGGGGCTCGAGAGAAAGGCTTTGACCAGGTTCCAGCGCTGCAGCACGTCCTCGCCGCCGCGCTTGGTTCCGAGGGAATGCAGCACGGTCGTCCGAAGAGCCGCCAAGGCCGCCAATTCGGCGCTGCCACCCGGCACTGGGTGGCTCAAGATCTGGCGATCCTGAAAGGCATTACCCGCCTGCCCCTCGATATCGCGCTTGAAGCGGCGGACGAAGAGGTGCTCGATCTCCTCCTTGGTGAAGCGCTCCACGTCGGCAATCGCCGTCGGATCGATCATCCGCATCAAATTGGCGAAGCTCTCAGGACGGCCGTTGTGCGGAGTGGCCGAGGTGAGCACGAGCGCGTCGCAGCGGGCGGCGAGGAGGCGAGCTAGGGACTCGCGTTGACTACCGCGGTTTGCCACGTTCTGGCACTCGTCGACCACGATCACGTCCCAGTCGATCTGCTCTAGCTCCGATCGGTATTTGCCGTTGTTCTTCAGGGTATCGACCGAGATGATGCAGCGGTCGTAGTAGCTAAAAGGGTTGCGGTTGCTCGGGATCCGCGACTGAACCTGCCGAATCCCCTCGGAATCCAGGCGAACCAAGGGGATAGTGAAGCGCGCCCAGAGATCGCGCTGGAACTGGGTCAAGAGGGCTTTGGTGGCAACAACGAGAATGCGCCGCGCGCGGCCGCGCTTGATCAACTCGGTGAGCAGAATGCCGGCTTCAATGGTCTTGCCGAGACCCGTACCGTCCGCGATCAGGATCCGTGGCCGCACTGCCTGCCGCTCGGTGTCCGGCATTGGTTCACCCAGGGCGCGGCGGGTGGGCACGAATTGGTACGGCATGGGATCGATGGCCGCGCGATGCGCCAGGTGGATCCGTGTGTCGGTCGGCGGGGTGCGGCGCAGCAGCGTCTCGAGATACAAGCGGGTCTGGCGGAACCCGGTCGAATCATCACTCACCAGACGCGTGTCTTCGGGGCGCAAGTGCTGGATGTCATCCAAACTGTCGAGGAAAATGGCCTGATGGCCACGGACCAGCTCGGTCAGGCCCTTCACATGAACGGCAAAGCCACCCGTTTTTATAGGCAGGCTCTTCTCGACCGCCCATTCCTCACCCCGCACGCGCACCCGTGAACCCGGTGCATAGGTTTGTTCGATGCTCACTCGTCCTCCACGATCAAATCGGTTCGACCGATGGTCGTCACCACGAAGTTCAAGACCATCAAATCATCATCGAGACCCATCGCGTCTTTCGTGTCGGGACGGTGGTCGCTGTCAGAGATGAAGTAGCGAGCCGCTCCGAGGACGAGCTGCTGCTGCTCGGCGGGGAGCTTTTCGAGATCGTCGAGAAGACCCGTGAGGCGCTTGGCGATGACCTCGGCGAGATCGACCGGCAAGAGTTCGTTAGTCTGCGCGGCGGCGCGGATCGACCCCACGTGGGTCACGACCTTGGCGCGGAGCGTGCGCGGGTTGCGGTCGTCTTCGGCGAGGAAGGGCTTGAGGAGCGCTTCAGGGGTCGGCATATCAACGCACCGCTTTACAACGAAGCCCGGTAGGAATGGACTGCAAAGTTCGCTGGGCGGACAGAGTTTGTCCCAGCGGATGCAGTCGGGGGGTATTTGTACAGGAACTGCTGCTGGGATCGGATGAGGGGGTTCGGGCGTTGTGCCGCCGAAGATCACCGGAATGCCCAACCAATTGGGTACCAACGCCTGCGCGCACACCGGCTCATGCTGGTCCTTTCCGAACACTCTTGGTGTGCCTTGACGGCCGCTGAGCAATCGGTTCTCGTGTAACGCAGTCGAATCCACAAATGGCTGGATAATTTTGGGGTTGGCCAAGCGAAAATCGACCGAGGCGCCGCGCTTGCCGCGCTCATCACTGGCTTCCCGTGGGACAAGGCAATAGCTGCGAAGCGGGGCCGGCTCTCGACGGTGCGGGCTTGGCCCGTTGAACGCGCCAAGCCCGTGGATTCGGAAACGGCAGCTCGGGCATGGCGAGCCATCGCAGACGCCGCCGTTAAGCAAAACGGTCCAACGCGACGTGGGCTTGCGATCCAACTCGCATTGCCAGGCGAACTGCCACCGGAGTTGAGAGACCAAGATCTCATGCGTACAGCTGAGACGGTAACATTCGGCTACGGCGTTGCCGCATTCAGCTTCGTAACCGCGTCGGCTGCACCGGCAGCCGAGTGGCTATGGCCGCTAGACATGGCTCTCTTCGACGACGGATTGCTACGCTTGACGGTGCGAAGACGCTGCACTTCAACTACGAGACCGACTACAATAAGCCTTGGGCGAAAACCTCGTTACGCAACAAGCACGACTACGATGTAAACTTCCCGGACGAGGATGGCACGTTTTCGATCGACCTGTAGGCGAGCGAAGGATTCGTTTCATTTCGCGCGACGGGGAATGATGCAGCGCCTCAGTCTTCGGAGTTGGGACGTATCTGCCTGGAAGCGACCACAGACTTGTTCGCCTACTGTCTAATTGAAGACGACGCTGGAAGATTCTGCAAGATTGAGGGTGCGTGCTCGAACCGCACTTGCACCTTGCCCCAAACAGCATATACTGGGATTCTGTTCAGTATCAGAAGGTTCCTATCTATGCAAGATATTGAAATCAAGTCACTTTCTGCGGATGGGATGAACTATGAGGATGCGCCGATCGCAACTTTGGAGGTCGACGGCACAGAGTATCGCCTCGATGCGGGTCACGGCTCGGCGGTCGCGATCTCCCAACGCCAACCTGGCACCTGGGGCTGGACACCATTGGTCGAGGGCCGTTGGGACGGCAGTCGCCTGCGTGCGAAATGCTTAAGTCACCAGGTGAACACCGCGCTGGCTGAAGCACTCAGCGTGGCCATGCGCCAACGCGAAGAAGACGGTGCAACGTGAAAACAGATCTCGACACCGAGTCTTCTGCAGCTCCAAATGAACGACGGATCTTGTCACGGAAGGAACTGGCGAAGGAGCAACGCCACGCTGCGTATCAGAGTGCCAAGGCGCGGCGCGCGACCGATCCGCGCTATCTAGCCATGAAGGAAGCCGTCAAGGTGCAGCGACGTGCGGCCTATCAGAAAGTGAAGGACCGGCGCAAAGCTGCGGCAGCCGATGCGAAATCAAAGCGCAAGGACGAGCGCACCGTGCAATGTACCAATCGGCGTGCCGTGGCAGACCAAGAGCTGATGAAGCTCGTTACTTGGGTGAGTGAGAGCTCGGCACCCGTGAACGATTGAGGGTCACTCCCTTCCCACCGACAGACACTCTCTGGCAGGGTTCGTGTGTTGACGCTCACAGCGGCTCGTTACGACGGCGACGGCTTGGTAGTCGCGGAAGGGCAGCCACGCCGTTTCGACCACGCCGTCAGGGCGCCCGTTCGAACCACGGGAATCGGCGAAGCCACTGTTCGCGTGCCTCACCGAGCAACGTTCCCTGAAGATCGCCGATGACCGCCAGCGGTCGATCTGTTGGTAACTCGACTGGCGCCCGCTCAAGCGGTCGATGCTCCTCGACCGCTTTCGGACAAGTGGACTTCGCGCAGCCGAACAAGCAGAACCCGAGTAGCCACGACGCCACTCGAAACCAATTGGCTCCGCAGCAGCCTCTACTCTCGTCGATCACTCCCAAAGCATACGCAACGGCCGGCACCTGGACAATTGGCCGAATTGCGATACTGCACGTGGCACACGAACGCCCGCACCTGTCGCGTGTCAGGCTTCGGTAACTCAATCGATGCCCACCACCGAAATCCTCGACATCATTCGTCTCGCCCCAGGCGGCGAAGGTGTTGGTAAATGCGAAAATGGTGAGGTTTGTTTCGTCGCGGCTACGGCCCCTGGCGATCGGATCGAAGTTGGGCAATTTGCTCGTCAGTCTGGCGCCTTGCGCGGACAACTGTTGCGCGTTGTTGAAGCGAGCAAAATCCGACGCGACCCACCTTGTCCCTACGCGGGGCAATGTGGGGGTTGCGATTTTATGCACCTCGAGCCAACGGCACAACGCCAGCTGAAACTCGAGTTGCTCGACGAATCGCTGCAACGAGTTGGCGGCAACCCGCCGCGCGCCGGTGACGTACAATTCGTGGCGTCGGCAAAGGAGCAGGGGTACCGCTCGCGGCTACGTTTGCACGTCGACCAACAGGGTCAAGTGGGCTTTTTGTCGCCGCGCTCGCATCGCGTCGTACCCGTCGAGCGTTGTCTGGTCGCCGATCCCACGATCAATCGGGCTCTCGAACGCCTCGCCGCAGCCGATGCTCGCGCGAAGAAACGTCTCAGTTTCTGCGAACAGGTCGAACTTCGCAGCGCTGAAGCCACCCCGACCTTGGCGGTACGCTTGATCCCGCGCAAAAAGATCCAGTTGCAAGCCGAGCTCTACGCGCCCTTGTTTCCGGACGATGCTGTGGTCGTGGTCGCCGACACAGACGATGACCACCAGCGCACCCAAACCATGCCGGTGAGCACCGAAGTCACCCTCAGTGTTCCCCTTTCAGCGTTTTCCCAGGTGAACCGCGAGGTCAATCGAGAGCTCGTCCACAGGGTCGTCTTGGCTGCTCTGCAGCGCGATCGACGTACCTTTCTCGATGCCTACGCTGGCGCGGGAAACTTCGCGCTGCCGCTGCTGAAAGCCGGGCTCACCGGCGTTGCAATCGACAGTGATTCGGCCGGGATCTTGGCGGCACGAGCGCGCGCCCGCGATCTAGGCCTTCCCTTCACAGGCTTTGACGTAGGCGATGCGCGGCGCTTGATCGAACACTTGGTGAAAGGTCGACGACAGTTTGACTACATCGTGCTCGATCCGCCGCGCCATGGATCCAAAGACGTGCTCGAAGCCGTGCTCGGGTTGCGGCCGCGCACGATTGCTTTCGTTTCCTGCGATCCCGTGGCGCTGGCTCGCGATCTATCGCTGGTAACTGCGCACGGTGGCCGCATTGAGTCGCTCACGGTGCTCGACATGTTCCCCGAAACGCATCACTTTGAAACGCTCGCCATCGTCGATTGCGACGGCTGAACCAGCAAAAACGCCCAGCTTTCCTGACAACTACTGGGCGTCGCTCACGGACCATCGATGGCAGCGTCGAGATCTTCCATCTGGTCAAAATAGTCGTCGTTCTCGAGGTTGTCGAAACGCGTGTAGGCGTTGGTAAACCGCGTTTTGATCGTCCCCGTCGGACCATTTCGTTGCTTGGCGATGATGATCTCCGCGATCCCCTTTTCTTCCGAATCTTCGTTGTAGTAGTCGTCGCGGTAAATAAAGATGATGGCGTCGGCGTCCTGCTCGATCGCGCCAGACTCACGCAAATCGCTCAATTGCGGGCGCTTGTCTTTGGTATTGCGCGTCTCGACCGCGCGGTTCAACTGACTGAGCGCAATCACCGGCACCTGCAGCTCCTTGGCGAGCTGCTTGAGCCCTCGAGACAATTCACTGATCTCCTGCTCACGACTGCCCGCGTCCGACCGCCCATGCATCAGCTGCAAGTAGTCAACCGCGACGAGCCCCATTTTCTCGACCCGCGCGCGGCCTTCACCTTTGCCGCGACTGATTTCCGCCTGCAGGCGCCGGACTTTGGCGCGCAAATCCAAAAGCCCGATCGCCGGAGTATCGTCCAACCACACTGGCATCGTCCCGAGCCGCGCCGCGGCCTCGGTCAACTTACTCCAGTCCTTCGGGTGAACATTGCCCTTGCGGATGTCGCTCATGCTCACCCGAGCCTCACGTGCCAATAGACGGGCGGCGAGCTGCTCTTTGGGCATTTCCAAGCTGAAGAAAGCTACTCCGAACCCCGGGCGCTCCTCAGCGTTGTCGCCGTATGGATCATTCGGATCGAGCGGCGCGCCCGCGCGCGGACGCCCGACGTTCAAAGCCAAGTTCAATACGAACGAGGTCTTGCCCATACCGGGGCGGCCGGCCACGATGTACAAATCGCCCGGATGCATTCCAGCCATCATCCGATCCATCTGTACGAAACCAGTCGGGATCCCGGTGATGCCGCCGCCATGGCGCGTGGCTTCGTTGAGGATCTTGAAGGCCTCGACCACAGCGTCACGTAACGTAACAATCGAGCTCGCTTCGGGCACGCGAGCGATGTCGAAGATTGCCTGCTCCGCACGGTCAATGAACCCTTGCACCTCACCACAATCGCCATAGCCCTCGGCCGAGAAGCGCTGGCAGGTGCCAATCAACTGCCGCAACCGCCATTTCTCGCGCACGATCCGCGCGTGCGTCTCCACGTTTGCAACGGCCGGAGTGGCGTCGGTGAGTTGCGCTAGATACGGGGTGCCGCCAACCTGCTGCAGACGCTCGTGATCACGCAGCCAGGCCGCCACCGAGATGACGTCCACCGCGCGCATACTGCGCTGCAGCTCCAAAATGGCCTCGAACACACGGCGATTTGCCTCAGAATAGAAGTGTTCAGGCGTCAAAAGCTCGTTGACGGTATCGAACGCATCGCGACTCAGCATGACAGCGCTGAGCACTGCCGCTTCACTATCGAGATCATTCGGCGGAACGCGTCCACCAACTAGAGCAGGCTCTGGTCCAGCTGCACCACGCATAGTCTTTGCCACCGATCGAAACCCGGCTGTGGCCGGGTCACGGATTCTACATCAGCGCGCTCACCTCGTGCCGTGCACGCGCGGACAAAAGCACTGAGCCCCGAGAAACGCTAGCTCCTCGGGGCTCGACGCAAACAACCGGCTGGTAGTTTACGCCTTCTTCGCTACTTCGACCTTCAACTTCGCCGTCACTTCAGGGTGAAGCTTGAGCGCAACGGTCGTTGGACCGAGCACCTTGATCGGTTCCGGCAAGACGAGTTTCTTGCGATCGATCTTCTGACCCGCCGCAGCAAATGCCTCTTCGATATCACGTGAAGTGACCGAGCCGTACATACGGCCCTCATCGCCCGTGGACCGAAGGATCTTCACTGAAATGCCTTCGAGCGCTGCCGCTGCCAGCTTGGCCTCGGCCAGCCGACGCGAGGCAGCGGCGACTGCTGCCTTCTTCAGTTCGTCGAGACGAGCGAGGTTGGATTTGGTTGCTGCCACGGCAAGTCCGCGTGGCATGAGGAAATTGCGAGCAAACCCCGGACGCACACGCACGACATCGCCACCGTTACCGAGATTTTCTACGTCCTGCTGTAGGACCATCTTGATGTGAGTTGCCATTGGTTGTGCCTCCTTACTCGTTCGAGGTAAACGGCATGATCGCAATATTGCGCGCACGCTTGATGGCGCGCGTCAGCTCACGCTGATGCTTGGCGCACACACCAGAGATGCGACGCGGAACGATCTTGCCACGCTCGGTGACGAAGTAACGTAGCGCTTGGGGATCCTTGTAGTCGATCACCAATGCTTCGTCGGAACAGTACGCACAGCCGCGACGGCGCGTTCGGCGCGGAGCCATTCCGTTGAGATCACGGTCCATGCCACCGCGGTCCATGCCGCGATCCATGCCACGGTCAAACTTGTCCTCTCTCATTTCGCATTCTCCCGAGCAGCAGGGGCCACCGGAGCCACGTCATCCGCGCCCAGTTCGCGAAGGACTTCAATCTCACTCTGTTCGTCGTCATAGTTGTCGCGATGGCGACGCTGCCCTGGCTCTGGATCGATGAAGCCAAGAGCTCGTTCGAGTGCCTTCTCGTCTTCGACGTCGTCGGGCAGATTGAGTTCCTCGAATTTCACCGCCTCGGGATCGACCACGAGCTCAGCCACGTCGACGTTTGGATTCGTCACGACGGTCTGGTACTTGATGATGTCGTCAATCATGCGGAACGTTCGTTCCAGCTCCGCAACGACCGTTGGTCCGCCAACGTACTTCAGAAAGACGTACACTGCTCGACGGTAGCGGCCGACCGAGAAGGAAAGCTGACGCCTCCCCCAGGTCTCCACGGTGACGAGCCTGGCGTCTTCGCGCTTAACAACGTCGTCGATGCGCTGTGCAATTTTGGCAGCAGCGTCCTTCGAGACGTCTGGCTTCATCAGATAGATTGTCTCGTACTCTCGATATCGCACTTTGCGTGCTGTGGCTGTCATCAACTCTCTCCTTGTGGACTGTGGCCCCCGACGAACACCGTCGAGAGCAAGGAGTCACGGTTTTGGCTTTCGATTCATCACGTTCATGGCACTGCTCATGCCGCGCTCGATGACGTGCCGAAGAGCCTCCACCGCCCCGTCGATCAGCAACTCAACGAGCGGCTGGTCAGCAAGGGAGAACCCGTCTAGCACATAATCCGCGCCCGTGCTCGCGCCGCCTGGTGCACGACCGATCCCGCAGCGCACCCGGCCGTACTCATTGGTCCCCAACTGTTCGGTGATGGACCGCAGACCGTTGTGCCCGGCCTCGCCGCCGCCAACCTTGAGGCGCAAATCTCCAAGCGGCAAATCGAGCTCGTCGTGCACCACGAGAACATCGGCTGCAGCAAGTTTGTAGAACGCCAGCGCCGAGCGGACGCTGTGCCCGGAACGATTCATGAAGGTCATCGGCTTGAGCAGGTAAACTCGCTCGCCGCCAACGTCCGCCTGAGCGAACTCCGCATCGAATCGCGAACGGAACCCGCCGACACGATTGCGCTCCGCAAACCTGTCGGCGATGCAAAATCCGATGTTGTGTCGCGTGGCAGCGTAGCGCGGCCCGGGATTCCCCAGGCCGACTATCAGAATCACTTGCCCTTGCCGCCGGACTTACCTGCGGCTGGAGCCTTCGCCGCTGGTGCGGCCTTGGCAGCACCCTTGTCGGCGGCTTTGGCCGCACCTTTGTCAGCAGCTGGAGCAGCAGCCGCAGCCGCCGGGGCAGCAGCACCGTCAGCAACGGGTGCGTCGTCAGTCCCAGTCGCCTCGGTGACGACAGCAACCAAGGTCTGGGTCGCTGCCAGGCGAATACTCACGCCTTCGGGCAGTGGCAAATCCGCAACGCGGATATGCGCGTCCAGATCCAACTCCGTCACGTCGAAGCTGATCTTCACCGGGATGTCTTTGGGCAGGCAACGCACTGGTAGTTTGCGAAACACGACATGTAGCGTTCCGCCCTTGACGAGACCGATAGCCTTGCCGACGGTCTCGAAAGGAACGTCAACATCGACCGGCGCGTCGAGTGCGATCTTCAAGAAATCCGCATGCAGCAGCTGCCGACTAACGGGATGGTACTGAAAGTCCGTCAACAGAGCGGTGAAAGACTCACCCTCAGCGACGGCAAGCTCAAGGACAGAATTGCGGCCGTGCGCCGAACCCAACACATCTACGATACTCTTCGGCGCAACTGCCAAAGACTCGGCCTTCTCGCCCTTCCAATAGGCGGTTGCTGGAATTTGGCCTGTTGTTCTCAGCCGCGAGGCTACTCCCTTGCCAGACTCGCTGCGACGGGTGACTGCAACTTTCGTAAGCTCCATGATCGTCTCTCCTCAGAAAATCTTCTCGTTCCAGCGTATCCAACCGTCACCCGCACGTCACACGAACAGCGAGCTGACCGACTCCGCATTGTGAATGCGACGAATGGCTTCTCCCAACAGCCGTGCCGTAGAGAGGTACTTGACCTTGCTACAGCCTGCCGTGACAGAACTTGGTGGAATGGTATTGGTGACGACGACTTCGTCGAGCACCGAAGCATTGATACGATCGATCGCCGGGCCACTTAGCACACCGTGCGTGGCGCAGGCGACAACGCGGCGAGCTCCGTTGTCCATCACGGCCCGCGCCGCGTTGCACAGCGTGCCCGCAGTATCGATCATGTCATCGATGATGATGCAATCCTTGCCAACGACATCGCCGATCAGGTTCATCACTTCGCTAACATTCGCCTTTTCGCGACGCTTATCGATGATCGCAAGCCCCGCCCCCATGCGCTTGGAGAACTGCCGAGTCCGCTCGACACCACCGGCATCTGGTGAAATGAACACGGCGGATTGGTCGAAGTTGCGTCGCAGATAGTCTTCCAAGAACACCGGCATGGCATACAGATGATCGAAGGGAATGTTGAAAAAACCTTGGATCTGGCCAGCATGCAGGTCGATGCTAAGGACGCGATTGACGCCAGCGGCCACCAGCAAATCAGCGACCAACTTGGACGTGATCGGGGTGCGCGGCGAGACTTTGCGATCCTGCCGACCGTAACCATAGTACGGAATAACGCCAGTAATGCTGGCAGCAGAGGCTCTACGCAGCGCGTCGCACATGATCAACAGCTCGACCAAGTGGTCGTTTACCGGCGAACAAGTGGGCTGGACCACGAAGCAGTCAAACCCGCGAACGCTGTCATGAAATTCACAGAATGTCTCGCCGTCACTGAAGCGCCGAATGGTCGTGCGGCCCAAAGGCATCCCCAATACGGAAGCTATCTCTTGAGCCAGAGACGGATTCGCATTCCCTGTGAACAGCCTGACGTTCTTCAAAATGGGCCCTCCGAAAACCTCGTTCAAAGGCATGGAAGCTTCGTTTCCTGTTGGCCGTGGTCTGACCAAGGGCCGGAGGCCTAGCAGTCCACCCACCCACTGTCAACGCGCCGCCCTGACTAGTTGAGTTGACGGTTAGGCTTTGAGCGGGTGATAGACCGTTCGATCGCTGATGCAGTCGCGAATACTTGCTCCGGCATTGAGCCCGGAATTGGGCGGCCGGCTTAGGCTGCGCAACCTCGGGGCGAGTCCAGCTGAGCGAGTCCAGCTGAGGCGGTCAACGATAAGGATTCGTCAGATCCACATCCGGGATCACCGCGCCGCGCCCCATTGGTGGCAATGGCGGTGGTGGCCGCGGCCTGCCCGACGCGCCCGGTAGCGCCATTGGGGCAACGCTCTCCGCGGCGCCATACATCGGCAACAGGGCAGCGTCCGAATTCCCGCCCGAGGCATCGCCAGCGTCGCTGCCCCGCTCGAACCCAGTCCGCCGTTGCGCCTGCATGGTCATCAGCTCAACGCGACTCTGCCATGACGCCGGAAGCTGCAGACGCTCGAATCGTTTGGCCACCGTCCGCGCGCCGTCGTCGCTCGGTATCCACCAAACAAGCAGCGAGCCTCCTAGGACCAGTGCCAGCGCGGCAGCAGTCATTGGCCAGAATCTGCGCTGCGACGCAACCATGGTCAACTCGGACGGGGAGCTGTCCGGTACCGTTCGAAAGAATACTGGCCGAGTGCGCGAGGAACTGGAAGACCGTTCAAGACTGGCAGATCCTCGGTCGTGGCGAGAATGACTGTCCGCGCCATTCCGAGCGACGTCCGCGTCGGTATTCTCACGATCACTGTCGGTCTCGCTCACCCAACGCCGCACGGCCTCGCGCTGACGAATGACTTCGTCACCCATGACCGACTGCATGTAGCTCGCAACTTCACGCCCTGAGGCGAGCACTGAAGCGCGCGTAGCCGCTGATTCGAGTAATTCTGCCAGCTCTGCCGCCGAGGCAACCCGCCGCGAGAGCGGTCGTTCAAGCGCCTTCATGCAGACGTCACTAAGCCGCCCATCGAGACCTTCCACGTGACGGATCGGCGGCTCAATCTTCTCGGTCACGACGCGCGATAGCGTCGCCGCGTCATTCGAAGCCTTGAACAGGCGACGACCAGTCAGCAATTCCCACAGCAAGATCCCGGCGGCAAATACGTCCGCTCGGCGGTCGAGCTGTTCGTCACCAGCGGCCTGCTCGGGCGCCATATAGGCGATTTTGCCCTTCAGCTGACCCACCCGCGTACCGGCCAGTCGTGACGCAGCACGCGCGACGCCAAAGTCAGAGATCCGCGATATTCCGTCCAAACCCACCAAGACATTTTGAGGCGACACGTCGCGATGGACTAGCCCCGTGGGATCCCCCTGCTCATCGCGCAATTCATGAGCAGCATGCAACCCACACAGCATATCGATGACGATCCGCAGTCCAATTCCCACGGGCACGATTCGACCGGCTTCGGCGGCGTCGGTCATCAACCGCGCCAACGTATCACCCTCGATGTAGTCCATGACCACGTAGTAGCCACGGTCGCTCGCACCAACCTCAGTGATAGAGACGACATTCGGATGGTGGATAAGTGCTGCCAACCGGGCTTCGTCCAAGAACATTTGGACGAACTCGCTCTCTTGGGCCAAGTGAGGATGCAGTCGCTTTACGGCAACGAAGCGCTGAAACCCACCGACACCAGCGCGCCGCGCCAAATAGACCGTCGCCATGCCCCCGGAGGCGATTTCCCCGACGAGTTCGTAGCGATCGATGCGCTGCCGAGCCTTAGGATCGGCTGGTAAGAGCTTTGCGGCGACCACGCTACGCTAAAACCTTCCTTCCGCACCGATCAGCGTCATCAAACCGGCCCGCGACGCACGGTCGCGGCTTGGTATGTCTGACTGAGTGACAATCCAGGGGCGTACGCCAATCACGCCGGCCCTGGCGTCTCGAGGTGCGGTTTTCTGAGCGAAGTTAGTATAAAAGATGCCGGTAACTGCCGTGGCAATCGCCACAACTACGGTTGTGCCGAGCAATACGTTCGTGCGAAGCTCCTTTTTTTGTCCGTCTTGGTAGAGGCTACAGCTCTCCCCCTGGCCGACGCAACTTGCCCGAACTGCGTCGCGGCCGGGATTGTTGAGCGTGTCGATGCCACTCCAAAGCGATACCGCGCCCAAGGCCGCAGTCGTTCCTACGCCGACCCAAAAATAGACAGGCGAAAGCTTCCTCGATCGAGTGGTTGGCTCAACGGGCACGGAGATAGGTTGGGGCTTAATTTCCGCCACCTTCGGCGGCTCTGAATTGGTGCTGGCAGGCTCCGCTGGTAGCTTCAATCCGAGCGCCCGCGATTCGCCAGCCACTGTCGTGAGCTGCTCTCGAGCGACTCGGTCCTTCAACCAATTCGCGGCCACGACGTGTTGACCGGGGTCGAGATAGATGACCCAATGCTCGGTCGTTTTGCCGTAAATCAGCTTGTCATCGACGACCAAGTCGCATGCTGGCTCGCAATCCACCGTAACGCGCCCGGTTTCGGCAGTCGCGGCTTCAATGATGGCTCTAGCCTTTTCCGCAAGGTCGATGTCGTCAGGGTGGCGAATCAAGACTACTTCTCCGAGCGTTGCCGCTCGCGACGTCTGACCAGCTTGAGCACGCGAGCGCATCGCCAAACCCAAAGCCGAAGGGCTGGGCGCTCGCGCGTCCGCAGCTTCGAAATGCTCGGCAGCTTCGACAAATGCCCCAACCTTGAATGCTGCGCGGCCTTCATCGAAGCGCTCGGCCGCAATTCGCAAGTCTGCAGCCGTCGGATTGGCACGCACCTGCGCCAGCGCTGGCATGGTCCCGAACACCATCATCAGCACTGCTGTCCATCCCGCTCCGCGACGCTTTCCAGACACCATCATCAATTCTCAACAAGCTCGACGCACAACCATATCGTCGAATCTCGTTCGAGGCGAGGCAAGGAATCGAAAACCACTGCGCCTTACATGTGGGCAACAGTGCTACAACGACTGATGGCTACCTGCGTGGCCTGGCGCCGCGGAGAAGGGCCGTCACGCCTCGAGCAACAAGCGTGTCGGATCCTCGAGCAAGCCGATGATTTCCTGAGCAAATGCCGCCCCAACGTGGCCGTCGATGATGCGGTGGTCAAACGACAGGCTGAGGAGCATTTCGTTGCCAATAACGATTTGGTCGCCCTTAACCACCGGACGCCGCTTGATTTCGTGGACACCAAGGATGGCCACTTCGGGGTAGTTGATTACCGGTGTCGCAAACAGCCCACCCAGCTTGCCGAGCGAAGTAATCGTGAATGACGACCCGCCGAGATCCTCGGGCGCAAAACGACCCGCTTTTGCGACTTTCCCGAGGCGCGCAATCTCTTCTGCGATCTCGAGCAGCGAAAGCCTTTCCGCATTGCGAAGTACGGGGACGAACAGGCCTGCCTCACTCGACATGGCGATGCCGACATCGCAACTCGAACGCAGCACAATCTCCTGCGCCGCATCATCGACCAGGGAATTTAGCGCCGGATGGACGCGAAGTGCACGCACTACCGCTTTGACAATGAACGGCAAGAACGTGAGCTTGACGCCTAGTGACTCGGCTCGCGCTGCGAGTTGCTCTCGGAGCGCAATCAAACCCGTCGCGTCGCATTCATCGACGTAGGTAAAATGGGCTGCCGTACGTTTGGAATGCGCCATGTGCTCGGCCGTGCGCTTGCGGATCCCGCGGATCGGCACACGTTGGTCGGACTGGTGACTAACCAGAGCACTCGCCTTGGTCGGAGCCGCGACGACGCCGGACCCGCTTGCCGTCGCGGCAGTACGCTCCGCGCGAGGTTGAGCTGAGCCACCGGTGTTCGCAGTTTCGACGTCCTCACGGGTCACTCGCCCACCCTTGCCCTAGGGCTCGACGCGGCGGAGATCGACCCCCAATTCACGCGCAAGCTTGCGCGTCGCTGGCGCAGCCAGCGGCTGATCGGCGAAATAGGCCGCGGTGTCAGAGGTAGGCGCCCTCGCGGCTCCCCGGTCTGCGGAAACCAGGCCCGTTCCAGGAAGGTCAGACCGAATATCGCCTACGGCCGAAGCAACGGGACCGTTGTCTACCGGCGGGCGTGTTGCGAGCGCTCGCGCCGGCACAACTTCCCGCTCCCGAGCACTGGAAGCATCGCTCGACATACCCGCTTCCGCGACAGCATCAACCTCAAGCACGATGATGACCGAGCCGACAGGAACACTTGCTCCCACCGCACCGCGCAACTCGACGACACGCCCTGCCTTTGGCGCCCCTATCGTCACCGTAGCCTTGTCGGTCATCACCTCGACCATGTCTTGGTTCTCGGCGAGAACGTCACCCACCTGCGCTAGCCACCCAACAATTTCACCCTCGGTCACACCTTCGCCAATGTCGGGCAGCTTGAACTCGAACTTCGCCATGTCAGTTTCGCTCCTCTAGATCACGCGGACGCCGCCGACATTTACGCGGATTTTAGCGGGGAGCAAGCTTCTCGACCGCCTTTTCCGACCAAGGCGAGTGGCGTTACGCCCTGGCAGCCTCAATTAGAGCGGGCAAAATCCGATGCGACAGCGGCAGGTACTCCATCTCGAGGGTGTAGGGAAAGGGGGTATCGAACCCCGTCACACGCACCGGCGCAGCCTCGAGGGAGTAGAACGCCTTTTCGCACACGAGACTGATGAGCTCGCCAGCGAACCCGCCAGTTTTCGGGGCCTCATGCACGACTACCAATCGCCCCGTCTTCTTGACACTCCGTACGATGGTGTGGATATCCACGGGCCAAATCGTCCGAAGGTCGATGACTTCGCAGTCCACCCCCTGCTCGAATGCGGTCTGTGCGGCGTCAAGCGCCTCGTACAGCATAGCCCCATAGGCAACCAGTGTAATATCGCGCCCGTCGCGCACGATACGCGCGCACTCAAGTGGCACGGTGTACGCCTCTTCTGGGACGTCCCCTTTGGCAGCCCGATAGACCCGTTTCGGCTCGAGGAAAATCACCGGATCGGGATCCTCGAGTGCGGCCAACAGCAACCCTTTGGCATCATACGGCGTTGCCGGACACACCACCTTGAGCCCAGGCACATGCACGAACATGGCCTCAGGGTGTTGCGAATGGTAGTGGCCACCGCGGATCCCACCGCCAGCGGGCATGCGAATCACGACGTTTGCCGAATGATCGCCACCCGAACGGTATCGATACTTGGCGAGTTCGTTTACGATTTGGTCGTAGGCCGGAAATACAAAGTCAGCAAACTGAATCTCCGCAACGGGAGTCTTGCCGTAGAGCGCCATGCCGAGCGCGGCACCGACGATGCCGCTTTCGCTGAGCGGAGAATCGATGACGCGGTCTTCGCCGAACTCCTCGATCAGGCCAGAGGTGACACGAAATACCCCACCTACTCGACCGACATCCTCGCCGAGGACAACCACCCGCGGATCGCTGCGCAACGCAATCCTGAGGGCATCGTTGATCGCTTGAACCATGTTCATCTGCGGCATAAATGTGCTTCTCCGACTATCTCGGGGGTAACTTTCAACGGGCTATCGCCCCGCCGGAGCTCGCGGACCCGCTACAAGCTCAGCACGCTGCTCGACGAGATGCCACGGTAACTTCTCGTACACGTCATCGAACATCGACTCGAGCGCTGGTGGTGGCGTTGACTCTGCAGTGACAACGGCATCGCGAAACCGACGATCGATATCGGCGACCAATGCCCGTTCGCGTTCCTCATCCCAAAACCCACGACTCGCCAAATGGACTCGAAATCGCTGGATAGGATCGAGTTGTCTCCACGGCTCCATATCCTCGACCCCGCGGTATCGGTTCGGATCGTCCGACGTCGTGTGAGCGCCCATGCGATAGGTGACTGCCTCAATCAGTGTTGGACCAAGCCCGGCTGTGGCACGCGCCACGGCCCGTCGAGTCACACTGAGGACAGCCAATATGTCGTTACCATCGACGCGGATCCCGGGGATACCGTAGCCATGCGCCTTCTCGGCAAACGTCCGCGACGCAGTCTGTCGGTCCGTCGGTGTACTGATGGCCCAACCATTGTTGCGGCACAGTAACACGCACGGGATCCGGAATACGCCCGCGAAGGTCATGGCACTGTGGAAGTCCGAGGAGCTCGTGGCACCGTCGCCAAAGAAGGCCAAGGCGATCTTGTCAACCCGATCCATCATCGCAGCCCAGGCAAACCCCGTCGCGTGGGTGATCTGAGTGCCTACCGGTGAACTAATCGAGGCCCACCCCGTCGCACGATGCGTGTAGTGGTGCGGCATCTGCCGGCCTTTGGCGGTGTCGTTCTGGTTACCAAACACGTTATCGAGCAGCTTCTGCAGCGGCAATCCGCGCATCAAGGCCGCGCCAAATTCGCGGTAGCAGGAGAAAACCCAGTCCTGCGGGCGCAGTGCAGATGCGGCGCCGATGATCGTTGCTTCTTCCCCCTGTGACCCAACGTGAAATCCGATGCGCCCCTGCCGCTGCAGTGCAATGAACCGCTCGTCGATCTGCCGCGTCTCAACCATGAAGCGGTAGAGCGCAACCTGCTCTTCAGGCGGTAGTCGCGGATCGTGCTGTTCGTCGAGGCCACCGTCATCGGTAAGAACGCGCACGACATCTGGTGTGAGCTGAGGCGGTCGAGCGGATCGCGATGGTAATGCGGTCATAGTGCGTTGGTTCTCAGCGCCTAAGCCCTTCGGAGCCGTACGCGCGACGCAACCTTAGTCCAGTTCAAGGACCATCTCACGCGCCGGACGCAGGAATAGTGGATTATGCCACGAGCTGCGAAGTCGCCGACGCATCCGCAGTGCAGGACTGGACTGTAGCGTGCAGCCCCGAGTGCTGGATTGAACCCGCGGTAATCCAGTACTTATGGCCACCTCCAAGGCTTCCATTCCGTCAAGTACGACCTCCCCGGATTGTGGATTTAGCCTGACTGCGAAACGCCAAGCGCGCTGGCCGCGTCACTGACAGCTTCATCCACCGCAGGCGCTGGCAGCTCCCAAACGGCTGCCATTTGCTCCAAAACGTCGCGCTCCACTCGGCTAACTCCGGCCGACGCGAATGCCACGAGCGCTGAGATTCGCAACGCCTCACGACGATCACTCGGCCGGGAAATGGCACGCCCTAAACGCTTGAGCCGCAGCTCCAATCCGTCTTCTGCAAGCTGCGTCGTAAGGTCGAGAACAATCGCGTGAACCTGCCGCTCTCGAACACGACGCTGAGACGCTTCGACAACAACTGACGCGAAAACAGCCCGCTCTGTCGAATCGAATTCTCCATCCGCATTGGCTACCAAGAAGGCACTCTCGACAATGGCTTCGAACAATGCTGCCGCGTCGGGCTCGAATCCGCTGAGCGGAGCATCCGCAACATGGGTCGCCGTCTCGCCGTAGCAAGCCGCTGTCGAAAGGAGCACGGATTCGCTCTGAAGCTGTGCTGACGCCGACTCGGCTGGGGCTGCCATACGACGCTTGACACGCAGCAACAGCTCCGAAAACTTGGGATCAGGCACTTCGCTCGGCATGACTCGACAATCTAGACGAGCTCGACCTCGCTGTCACTGTCGACCCAGTTCGAGAACGCCTAGCGTCCGCGCACCAGCCTCGCAGTCGGCACAATTCCAGCAATTTCCGGTACGCCTGCCGCCACTTCGGCCTCGGCGGATCCTTCCCCAACTGCCGCAACGAACGCCTCCGCAGCGTGATAGCTCGACCTGACGAGCGGTCCGGATGCGACGAACGCGAAGCCCATGTCCATTCCCTGCTGCTGCCAGCCTTCGAACTCCTCCGGGGTACGATAGCTCTGCACAGCCAAATGTTTTTCGCTCGGACGCAAGTATTGCCCAAGGGTCACGATGTCAACACCAACGCGACGCAGATCGCGCAGCGTCTGAGTGACTTCGCCATCAGTTTCACCCACCCCGACCATGAGCGAGCTCTTGACATAGCGCGAAGCGCCGAATCGCTTTGCCTCTGCCAACACCTCAAGCGAACGCTCATAGGTACAGCGTCGATCACGCACCAACGGGGTGAGGCGTCGAACTACTTCGATGTTGTGAGCAAACACCTCAGGCTTAGCCTGAAGTACCGTAGCAATGTCATCGGGGCGCCCAGCGAAGTCGCCGACAAGAGTCTCCACGAGCAAACCTGGCTGTACATCGTGCAATGCACGCACGGTTTGAGCGACGTGGTCGGCGCCACCATCCGGCAAGTCGTCGCGATCTACCATCGTTAGCACGACGTACTTGAGGCCCAGGCCAGCAATCGCACGTGCCACATGCTCAGGCTCACTTCGGTCGACAACCCCACGCGGGTTTCCTGAATTCACGGCACAGAAACGGCACCCCCGAGTACACGTGTCCCCGAGAATCATCACCGTCGCCGTGCCATGCGACCAGCATTCCCCCACGTTTGGACAGCGCGCTTCTTCACATACCGTGTGAAGGCCTAACCCACGCAGAGTCTGCTTTACCTTCGTGTATTTCTCGCCACCAGGCGCGCGTACTTTGAGCCACGCGGGTTTTCGTTCCAATGCAGGTTTCGGTTTTGATTGGGCTGGTTCCACGCGGAAAACTTCCTGTTCGTCGGTCAACCTAGTGCCCGTTGGGCTGCCGCGCCACTCGCGCCAGGTCTGAAAGTGAGGCTGCATCGAGGGGTTCAGCCACCCCACGCTCGGTAAAGAGTGCGGTGACGAGCCGAGCGGGCGTCACGTCAAACGACGGATTCTCGACGCGCGCGCCCTGACACACGTGGCGATGACCGTGCCACTCAGTTACCTCGACCGAAGGACGTTGTTCGATGACGATCCCCTCACCCGACGCTGTCGCAAGATCGACAGTGCTAAATGGTGCTGCAACGTAAAATGGTCGTTCGTGGCAGCGACACAGCACGGCAACAGCGTAGGTGCCGATCTTGTTAGCCACGTCGCCATTGGCTGCAACACGATCCGCTCCGACCACGGCCAAGTCGATCCGCCCTTTGGCAAGCAAGCTAGCCGCCACAGAATCGGCAATTACGGTCACGTCGATCCCGTCTCGATCGAGCTCCCAAGCGGTGAGGCGCGCCCCCTGAAGCCAGGGCCGCGTCTCGTCTGCATAGACACGCACCGTTTTGCCCGCGTCGCGCGCTGCGCGAATGACTCCGAGCGCAGTGCCATATCCACCGGTGGCGAGCGCGCCAGCATTGCAATGCGTTAGAATGATGGCGCCATCCGGCACCCGTTCGGCACCGAGCTGGCCCATGCGACGATTTGCAGCGACATCATCGCGATGAATAGCCCGTGCCCGTTGGGCAAGCGTTGCCGTGACAGTGGCTCGATCCGATGCGGCGCAGGCACCTCTTGCCTGTCTCATTTGCTCGACGGCCCAGCGCAAATTTACCGCAGTTGGTCGCGCGTTCGCGATCCTGGTCAGAGCGGCATCGAATTCCGCTCGATCCGCCGTGCTTTGGGCGGCGAGCACCGCTCCATAGGCCGCTGCAATGCCAATTGCCGGCGCGCCTCGTACCCACATGTCACAAATGCCCGTCACGAGCGTTTCGACGTCACGTACGGCTACGTAACGTTCCTCGTTTGGTAGCAGTCGCTGATCGAGTAGCCACACTGTGGCGTTATCGAGCGCCAGCTCAACCGCAGAATAGTTCGCGCCCGAGAGCGGTTGCGGATGCGGATGCGCCACTAGCGCGCCCTGCTTGGATGGTCGGACATCACGACCCTTCGAGCAGCCGTGTGAGGATCTCGTTGACCAACTTCGGATCCGCGGATCCTTTCGTTTCCCTCATCACCTGCCCGACGAAGAACCCGAAAACGCCCTTCTTGCCGCTGCGGTATTGGGCCGCTTGTGCCGCATGTTGCTCGATGACCCGACGGCAAAGCGGCTCGACGGTTCCTTGGTCACTGACAACGCGCAGGCCCTTTTCATCTACGACCTCGCGCGCACTGCGCACGGTACCCTCGAGGGCGGCGAATAACTCCTTGGCTTGCTTGCCACTTATCTCAGCCGATTCGACCAGCGTGAGGATGTCAGCGACCTGTTGCGGCGTAACGGTAAACTCAGCAATTTGCCCGTGGAATCTGGCGCCACGCATCACCTCGGTCAGGACGTAGTTGGCCACTTTGACTGGAAATGCAAACTGGGCAGTCACCGCGCGAAAGAACTGAACCACTCCCGGATGCTGTGTCAACGTGCTGGCTGCCTGGGCTGACAGCCCCAGTTCAGCCATGTACCGACGGCGCAGCAGAGCCGGCAGCTCAGGCAAAGAAGCCCGCTCGGCGTCGACCTCTTCGTCGGTGATGATCAACGGAGGCAAATCTGGTTCCGGGAAGTAGCGATAGTCATGCGCCTCTTCTTTGGACCGCAGTGAATGGGTCTTGCCAGTTTCGGGGTCGAACGACCGTGTCTCTTGGATCACGCGACCGCCCGAATCGACGATCGCGGTCTGCCGCGCGACCTCAGAATCGATGGCGCGTTGCAGGAACTTGAAAGAGTTCAAATTCTTGAGCTCTGCTCGAGTTCCGAGCGTTGCTGTGCCAAAGGGACGTATCGACACATTCGCGTCGCAGCGCAGGCTGCCTTCTTCCAGATTGCCGTCGTTGACGCCAAGAAATACGAGAATCTCTCGTAGTTGGCGCATGTACGCAGCAGCATCCGCCGAGGAGCGGAGCTCTGGTTCGCTCACAATCTCGACCAGCGGGACGCCGGCCCGGTTCAAGTCGACCACCGAATCCCCACCGAGACCGTGGACGTTCTTTCCCGCGTCCTCTTCCATGTGGATCCGCGTGATTCTGATCGGGCGCACGCCTTGCTCGCACTCGACCTCAAGCTGGCCGCCGAGAGCCAATGGCTCTTCGAATTGACTGATCTGGTAACCCTTTGGCAAATCCGGGTAGAAATAGTTCTTACGCGCGAAAATGCTGCGGGACTGCACATTGCAGCCCAAGGCCAAAGCAGCACGAACCGCGAATCGAACCGCCTGGTCGTTGATAACCGGCAATGTTCCAGGCAGCCCCAAACACACGGGACAGACGTTCTTGTTCGGATGCTGGCCGAACTTGGTTGAACAGCCGCAGAACAGCTTGCTCTGGGTCAGCAGCTGAGCATGCACCTCTAGGCCTATAACGACTTCGTAACGCGACGACACGAGCCCTTCTATGACTCGAGGTGACTTCCGGTCAACCCCCCATCGCGGAGCCCACTCGACCACTTGGCCGACACGAGTCTTAGCGCTGGATTTGTCAGCAACGTGCCGTGGCGCAACACCGCCGCAGTGCACTCCGGGAGTTAGTGACCGGCCTTGTCGCGAGTGACCCCAGGGTACGACGGTTCGCCGGGCTCGTGCCGAGGGTTAGCCGATTCGTGGCTGCCGTCGCGACCAGGAACGCCAAGCAGCAAGTCTTTCTCGAAGATGAACTGCTCGCGTGAATCGTACGGTGCTGCGTGCATCCCCGAGTCCATGCGAATGGCATCGCAAGGGCAGGCTTCGACACAAAATCCGCAGAAGATACAGCGCAACTCGTCAATGACGAATCGCGCCGGAAAGCGCTCGTAGCCGCGTCTCGAGTCGCCCTCAGGGTACTCTCCAGGTTCGATGTGAATGCACTGCGCCGGGCAAGCCGTAGAACAGCACAGGCACGCCACGCAACGCGGTGATCCGTCGTCACGCTGCGTTAGGCGATGCAACCCTCGGTACCGCTCGGCGTAGGGGCGACGCTGCTCCGGATAGCTGACGGTGTTGACCCCCTCGTCGATGCTTTCAAGCGTCGGATCAGGTCGTTGCCCCAACGCCATTTCCTTAGTGTTGGAGAAAAAATGCCTCGCCGTTATCAGCAACCCTTTGGCAACTTCCGGCACGAAGCTCTGGATGGAACCCGTTCGCTCGGTCCGCCCGACAACTTTTCCCACCACCGCTCGTGGCCCGAGCGGTGCCGATTCCTGACGACTGGGAATCAGCTTATTCCCAGCATCTAGGTTCCCGGTCTCAACGTTCCTAGGATTCAGGTTCGCAGCGTCTCGCTGGCTCATGCGCCCATGCTCCCGGTCGGGGTGCTCCCGAACATTTCAGCGTATTTCGCAGACGACGACAGTACCGTGCGCCTATGCCCAACCGGCTTCAATAGGAAGACAACCAATGCGACGGTTGCGGCGACCGACGCCACCACGACCAATAACTTCGTATATTGCGCAACCTGGCGCAGCACTTGCTCCGCAAAGGTGCCACCCGTGGCCACAGCCATCATCACGAGCCCAGTAACCAAAATATTGACGAGTGACCAAGGCAGCAGCTTGCGCCAGCAGAGGTTCATCAGCTGATCGTAGCGGAATCGCGGCAACGTCCAGCGGATAAGCAGCTGCAGCCAACAGAGCAATAGCACCTTGCCCATGAAAGCAACGACGCCAAGCAGCACCACAACTAGATGCGGCAGCGCGAGGTCCAACCAAACAGTTTCACCCAAGGCCAGGTGCAACCCGGAGCGCTCGAGAAAAGGCAAATCCCAGCCGCCGAAGAACATGGCGACCATCAGCGCGGACGACGTTACTACCGCCACATATTCGGCAAAGAAGAACATCGCGAATTTCATCCCCGAGTACTCGGTGTAGTAGCCAGCGACAATTTCGCTTTCGCCCTCGGGTAGGTCGAACGGGATGCGCTTCGATTCGGCCACAGCAGCGGCAAAAAACATGACGAATGCCACCGGTTGGACAAAAACGCCCCAGGTATTGCGCGCTTGCCATTCGATCATCTGGTCAACTCGCAGCGACCCATAGATCATCAAGGCGCCAATGAGGGTAAGGCCCATGGTCACTTCGTACGACACCATCTGACTGGCAGCGCGAAGTCCACCGAGCAGACTGTACTTGCTGTTGCTCGCCCAACCAGCCAATGCAGCACCGATAATTCCTGTGCCGCCCAAGGCGAAGAAAAACAGTAGCCCAACGTCCAGATCTATCAGCTGAAGCGAGAACGTCTTGCCCGAACAGGTTGCGCCAAGCGGCTGCAGCAAACTTTCGAGCCCGCCGTTTTGGCCCAGGCAAAGCCGATCGCCCAAAGGAATCACCCCCATGACAATGAGAGCCGGAAAGAACGAGATGAGCGGCGCCAACGCGTGGACAACGCGATCCGCCGCAGGCGGCACGATATCCTCCTTGAAGATCGACTTGATGCCGTCTGCCACCGGGTGAAGCAGACCGGCCAAACGCAAGCCAACACTCGGCTGACGTGCCAATGAATTGGCTGCGTAGAGCCCACCACCGACCACCACGAAGGCAAACAATGCTGCCCCGGAACGGAAGCCAATCTCGGCGAACAGTTCCCCTTCGGCCATACCCCGCGTCATCACGCCGACGGCCAAGGTCACAGCATGCAACGCTAAGCCCGCCGCAACGAACAGCCGTGGATCTCCCAAGCCACGCACGAACAGGTCGAACGAACTTTTGACACCACGAACGCGAATGCGGCCCGCGATCGAAAGGCCGGTAACCCAGGTCGTCAGAATGGCTAGTTGGCTGAACAAGACAGCCAAACCTATCCGCGAAGACTCACCGAACTCGGTTTGGGTCGTCCACCACAACACGAGCGCCCCGACCGCTAGTGCAGGCAACAACGCGCCCAGTGCCGCGACCTTGCCGGGCAAAAACACAACGGCGCGATTCGGTCCCACGCGGTCCTGAATCATCGCACCTTGCCGACGGTCAGCCCAGGTCAGAATGACCGCCAAATTCATGGCAAAGAGCGCATAGACAAGCGATTTCCCAAGCGCGACAGCGATGGCAATGAGTAAATCAGCGCTCATAGGCTGGCCCCTCGATTCTTTTCAAAGCGAACCTTACCTATCGACTGATCCTGGCTCGACTGATCCTGGCTCGACTGATCCAGGCTCGACTCAAGGTAGCCCGATTGTACGCCGCCTGATTGGTCACTGCTCGGCCCTAGCTGGGTGCCCCAAAGCACGGGTCGTTCCACCAAATTCGGCAGCGCAATCCGTGCGAGCCGCACGGTTCCGGGCGCAAGTTCGCGCGCGTCACGATCAATTGTGGCGCGGATCTCCGAGAGTGAAAGTTGTTTTGGGCCTTGGCCGAGCGCATGCGCAACGGCCGCGATCACCTGGTGGGCAGGCTCAAGCCCGCTTGGCGGCAACACCGCCCGTGAACTGCGCTGAGCCAAGCCGCCCACGTTGACGAATATCCCCTCGGCTTCAGCCCAACACGCGACGGCCAGAACCACGTTCGCTCCCTCGGCAAGCGCACCCTGATGCGAACCGATTGCAATTCTTGTCGCTTTCTGCAGCGCCAGACTTTCCTCAGCCTCTCGCTCTTTGAGTGTCGTACCGAGCGACAGCACGTGGGTGAATCGGCCCGAGCTAACCCCCTGTGCCAATTCCGAGATCGGCAGGGGATCTGTGTCGAGTAACGCTTGAACCCCGGCGGTATTCGGATTCTTGTCCGCCAGCATGAGTACCTGGTCGAACTTGCCCGAAGGCTGACCGGATTCGAAGAACGACTCCGCCCCCAGGTTGCGCCCGAGCGCCAAGAGGACGGCGTTGTCCTCGAGCGAGAACTCGGAGCCCATGAGAATGGCCAACTTCTTGCCATCAATGCCGCGCAGCAACGACACAGCCCGCTCTACCGCCTGAGCATCCTCGACGACCTGGCCCTCGACTGATGAAGCCGTGATGCGCCCCTCAGTGATGCGCCGATACGACAACATTCCGTCATCACACATCCAATGCTTGTTGACGGTTTCGTTGGTTCGCGGACGGTATCGATACACCTTCTGTTGGCGGGGATCGTAGTCGGTGTAGCTATTGCAACCTCGCGCGCAGCCGGTACAAATCGTCTCGGCACTGCGCAAGAACCAGACACGCGCCTTGAAGCGGAAATCGCGAGCGGTCAGTGCCCCGACCGGGCATACGTGTTCGGTCATCAACGTGTAGGCGTTGTCGAGCTGCCGACCCGGAGCCACCGCGATTTCGTTCAAGTTACCGCGCTGACGCAACGTGAGCACTGGGTCCTTGGCTACTTCGTCGCAGAAACGAATGCAGCGAGTGCACGCGATGCAGCGTTCGGCGTCGTAAACGATGGTCGGGCCAAACACCACGGCCTTTGGCTTGTGCACGGGCTCGTCGCGCATGCGCTTCTTAGTCTGCTGATGTTCAAGCCAGTAGTCTTGTAGCCGACATTCGCCGGCTTGATCACAGATCGGACAATCCACGGGGTGATTGAGCAGTAAAAATTCTTGCACGGAAGCTCGCGCCCGAATGACGTGATCACTCGAGTTACTGCGGATATCCATGCCTTCCGCGACGGACTGTTGGCACGCCGGCACGAGCTTTGGTTTCTGTTCCTTGACGTATGTTCCGCTCGCGGAGTCGAAGCGCGCGACCTCGAGCATCATCGCCTTACGCCCCGGCGGGGGCATCATCTCGACCAAGCACATGCGGCAATTCGCCGCAACGCTCAGCCCGGGATGCCAGCAGTAGTGCGGGATATCTACGCCTGCACGCGTCGCCGCCTGAATGATCGTATCCCCAGCCTCGAACGGGATCTCCCTGTCGTCTAGCTTGAAAAGCTTAGCGGTCACACTCACCACCAATCATGTTCAGCGACCCAAAACACGGAACGATGTCCGCCATCATTTGGCCGGTAATGATGTGTTCGAGTCCGCCTGTCACGTAGAAACTTGGTGGACGAATGCGGACGCGGTACGGCGTGCCACTGCCGTCGCTCACGAGGTAAAAGCCCATCTCGCCATTGCCGCCCTCAGTGTAGCCATAGGCCTCCCCCGCCGGAAGCTTCACTCCCTCCATGACCAACTTGAAGTGCTGGATGGTGCCTTCAATCGTGGAATAAACGTCGTGCTTGTCGGGTAAGACAACCCTTGGGTCATCCACGTTGATGGGTCCCGAGTCTTCGAGCCGATTCAGCGTCTGTTCGACGATCCGAGCACTCTGCCGAATCTCCTCAAGTCGAACCATGTAACGATCGAAGCAATCGCCCTTGGCACCGACAGGCACGTCGAACTCGATTTCGCCGTACTTCATGTATGGGTGCGCGCGACGCACGTCGTACGGTACGCCGGAGGCGCGCAAACAGGGCCCCACCCAGCCAAGCGATATGGCATTTTCTGCAGAGATGACGCCTACATTTTCAAGTCGGTCGAGGAAGATGCGGTTCGTGAGCAGCAGGCGCTCCACTTCGTCGATCGTTTTTGTGACATGAGCCATTACCGCTCGACTATGTTCCTTGAAGCCGTCGGTCGGGGGCTTGGCCATGCCGCCGATGCGCCCAAAGGAGTGCGTCAGTCGAGCCCCGGTCTCCTCCTCCATGATGTCCCAGATCATTTCCCGGGCCTTCATCATCCAGAGGTATGGCGTAAATGCGCCGAGTTCCATCGCCATCGCCGCTGTGCACGTCAGATGGTCACTGATTCGCGCCAACTCGCCGAGTGCCATGCGGAAGTACTGGCAGCGGTTCGGCACCACTATGTCGAGCAGCTTCTCGCAGGCTAGTGCGAGACCGACATTATTGAGCATCGGCGAAACGTAGTTGCAACGATCGACGTACGGGAATACCTGATTCCAGGTTCCACGCTCGCACATCTTTTCGAAGCCACGATGCAAGTAACCAACTTGCACGTCGCAGCGCACGATGGTCTCACCCGATAGTTCGACGACGATGCGCACCGTGCCGTGAGTCGCTGGATGACTCGGTCCAACGTTGAGCAACATCGGATCGGCAGATAGCCGAATCTCCGCACTGTCCAAATCTCTTTCGATGGGCTCCATGCTAGCGGCCTCAATCCTTCGCTGTGTCCGCAACGCGGGTCAGGTGATGCGTCTGCCGACCGAAGCTCATGCCCTCATGCGGACCAAAGGGCGGCAGTTTGCCGATGTTTTCGACTTCTCGATACGGCACGAGCGGTTGGGTTAGCTCGGCGGGGTAATCCTTGCGCAACGGGTGTCCTTCGAACTCGGGGTAAAGTAGAATGCGCCGCAAGTCCGGGTGCCCAGCGAATGTTACGCCCATGGTGTCGAAGCACTCCCGTTCGGCCCAATTTGCCGAGGCCCACAGCGCCGATAGGCTGTCGATGACCGCGTTGTCGCCGCTCGTATCACCAACGCGCGATTTCACACGCAAGCGGTGGCCGAGCCGAAGCGAGACCAGGTGCGTGACCACTTCGAACCGCGGGAGATGGCGCGGAAAGTCGACCGCAGTAAGATCCACCAACATCTGCATGTCCGCGACGGGATCATCACGGAGTGCCTGATGCACGGCCAACCAAACCTTCGGATCGACGACCACGGTATCGTCACCGTGCTGCGAGTGCGAGTCGAGCACCGCGCCGGGAAATCGACTGGAGACGAAATCGATGAGAGCTTTTGCCATCTGTGAGTGAATCCGGGCAGGGTGGCTCAGGGCCGCGAGGCGCGACGCAGTTGCACGAGTCCGAGGTTGGGGTTCGTCGCTGGATCCAAGCGCGGTTTGATGATCCCTGGCTGGCGATCCCCGCGTTGGATTTTATCCTGAAGCAACATGAGACCATCCAACACGGCCTCGGGGCGTGGCGGGCAACCCGGCACATAGACGTCACAAGGAATGATTTTATCGATGCCAGCAACGGTAGCGTAGTTGTCGTAGAAACCACCTGAAGATGCACAGGTGCCAAACGCCAGTACCCATTTTGGCTCGGCCATCTGCTCGTAGATGCGGCGCAAGACCGGCGCTTGGCGCTGCGAGATGGTCCCGACGATCCAAAGCAAATCGGCCTGGCGTGGCGAGAACCTTGGCGCTTCGGAGCCAAAGCGCGAGAAATCGAAGCGCGGCCCGGTGACGCTCATGAACTCCATCCCGCAGCAGGCGGTCACGAAGGGATACATGAAGAGCGAGTACTTCTGTGCCCAATGCAGCATGGGTTCGAGGCGCGTGGTCGCAAACCCTGCCTCGCTTGGCTCGATGGCAACCGTCTTTGTCGAATCTCCGCTCAGGCGTCCCATTCGAGGGCTCCTTTCTTCCAGCAATAGAATAGGGCGACGAGAAGCGCCAAGACGAAGGTCGACATCGACGCAAATCCAGGCCAACCGAGCGTCTTGAACAGTGTGGCCCAGGGATAGATGAAGATGACCTCGATGTCGAAGACGACAAATAAGATTGCGGTCAAGTAGAACTTGACGCTCGGACGAACTCCCCTGGCCCCCTCGGTGTCGTTACCGCACTCGTAAGGCGTCATCTTCTCGGGCGTCGGATTCTTTTTACCGACGAAATGGCCGAGCACGAACATGGCGGCGGATATAACTGCAGCCACCAAGAAAATTGCGAACACTGGGAGGTAGAGATCGAGCATTCGGACGAGCTTTCGGCGGTGGGACTGGGTGCAAGTGGTAGCAGAATCCCTAGGTCGAGGCTGATCTAGTTCCCGGAGCGGTCGCCTGTCAATTGCGCGAGATCCCAGAAGTCCCGAGTCTTTGGGCCAAACGCATTTCAGGCAGCCGGATTCCGATCGAGCCCACGTACTCTTCCCGCCGCCCTCAAACTTATCAGTGGGGCGTGCAGCCCCAGACACGGCGGCACCATCAGGACCGGCTCGCCCGTTCAAATCAGGCTCAGCCACTCGATAGGGGCAAGTCGAGCGCTTTAAAGTGCGCACTCCAGGCGGAGTGTGCCGGCCCGAGGTTCTGTCTGGCTTGTTCGAGGACCCCTTCGAGTGGTGCCATCTCCAATGGACTGAACTCAGCTTCGCGTCTCGCCCGCAACCCTGCGGCCAGTGCTGGCCCCCAGAGGCCACGCTGCCCGTATGCCCGCGCCAGCAATGGCCAGACGACGCTCCCGTCGGCACCCAGTCGTTCGGCTCGCTTGAGTACACCGATGGCCTCGCCAAATCGTCCCGAGTCGAACATCGACCGCCCCAACACCAAAAATATCTCGGAAGCGATCGACGTCTCGCCTGCGTACTGGATCGACAGACGCAGGATTTCGTGCCCCTTCTCCACTTCGCCCAAACGGATGCACGCTTGTCCGAGCAGGCTCATGGCTTTGGCAATACGACCACGGATCTCTGGGGCAAGTGACTGCCCTTCAGTCGTCCTCAAGAATATCGCCAACGGCGCCGGCCAACTCCCAAGCAATTCCACGACGCGAAGTTGGTCGTCGGCAGCGGCAGCGGCTTCAGCCTCGATAACCTTTGCCAGATCGATCGCGCCACGACCGCTGCCCCTTTGAGTACGCTGCAGCTCTTCGCGCACGTGCAGACGGATCCGTGTACGAAACTCCTCGAGCTCGTACACTTCGTCAACGCCGTCGCGGCGCGCACGGACCATCGAGCCGTAGGCATCGCAGGTCAACGATACGAGCCCATAGCCAAAGATCGGCGCGAGGAGCAGGTAGCGCACGCCGAGGTGGCGTTGAATTGCTTCCACATCCATGAGTCGCGTCGGTACCGGACCAGACGGCTCCTCGGTGACGAGCGCACTAACGAGGCGCTTGCGAAAATCGCCGAGCGGCAAGCGCTGAGTCGACGCTTCGCGCATCTCGGCCTCGTCACCTGCCACGACGAAGTCGACCAAAGTATTATCAGGCAGGCGGCGATCAATCGTGAGCGCCACGATCCTTGCGCCGGCAATCATGGCGAACGCGAAGAATCGTGGACCAATCACCTCACACAGCGTTTGGAAGCTACCAATCCCCTCGCCGATCCGTTCAAACCAGCCATCGGTCCGAATGGATTCAAGGGGGAATGTACGCGGGGTCGGCATTAATGCGGAACCAAAGCTTGCCACAGGCGCCCTTCGCTCCGAAAGTGCCCTTTTCGATTGACCAAGTGGAAGCTAACCTTCAGCCACCTTGCCGACCCAACTGAACCTCGACTTGATCGAGACTCAAGGACTCCACGCCGGTTGGATCGGCAAATCCGGCCTCAACAAAATTGGTCCGACCCGAAGGCCATGGCCACAACACCGAAGCCTCGTCGTTGAATATGGGGGCAAGTTCATACTCATCGATCCGGGCCTTGGCTTGTTCGACTGGGTGGCACCCGTGCGGCGACTTGGTGTGGGCGCTGGTCGGCTTATTGCGTCGCGTCCTCGGCCGCAGACGTTACGACCTCTGCTGGAGCAGCGTGGCATTAGCCCCGACCAAGTAACTGACGTCGTGCTGTCGAGCCTTCGCCGCGACGTCTGTGGAGCCGTTAGCGATTTTCCGCACGCGCGGGTTCACGCGCTTTGCCCGCCTCGGCACGAGCAAGCATTGCCGCAGTTTGCTCACCAACCACAGTATGTTCCTCCGCTCGAGCCTAAGTTGGATTGGCATTCCTTTAAGAGTCGCCGTGCAAACCTCGAGATTGCGTCGATTCATCTGCTCGAAATGCCTGGCCACCGCGAATGCCAAGCCGGTGTTCTTATTGAAAGTGCAAATGGTTTCGTCCTCTACCTCAACCAATCCATCGCGTCGCTCGACGAATTGACAGCGCCCACTCCACCTTCAGGGCTCGCTCAGTGGGCGCGCCTGCTCACTGAGACACGCCCTTTCGAAGCGCTTTTGACGCGCGAGCGATTGCGACGCCTGATTCGCCACCCGCCTTCAGCGCTCACTTTGGTAATGTCGGGCGGCCCAACCGCACAAGTCTCAGTCGGGCCGACGCCTCACCCGAGCATTGGTTTCCGCTGATGGTTGGTGCAGCGCGCAAACGTCAACGCGCGCTCACCAGCGCGCTGCTCGTTTGGTATGACGAGCACCAGCGCGAACTACCTTGGCGCCGTCTTCGAAATCCATATGCCACTTGGGTAAGCGAAATTATGTTGCAGCAAACTCAGGTTGCGACCGTGGTTCCTTATTTCGAGCGCTGGATGCAACGATTTCCAACCATCCACGCACTGGCAAAGGCCAACACCCACGAGGTGCTTTCGGCCTGGCAAGGCCTAGGTTACTACTCGCGCGCGCGCAATCTGCAGCGCAGCGCCCAATTGATTTGCAGCGAACACTCGGGCCGTCTTCCGGCAAACGCCGAATTACTGCAAAAACTACCCGGTATCGGACGCTACACTGCGGGCGCCATAGCGAGCATTGCCTTCAACCTACCCGAACCCGCCGTCGACGGCAATGTGCTGCGCGTGCTCACCCGGCTCGACGGGCTACGCGGAGATCCCCGAGTCGAACCCTTGAGCTCGCAAATCTGGCAAATCGCGTCTGACTTAATGGATTGCGTTAGTCCGGGGTCCTTCAACCAAGCGCTCATGGAGTTGGGCGCACTAGTTTGCGTCCCGGAAAAACCGCGCTGCGGCCAGTGCCCGGTCTTGAAGCATTGTGTCGCCAAGCAGCTCGATCTTGCCGAGCAATTGCCGGAATTGCCCAAACGTCCCAAGCCCGTGGCGCGGCGCGTGGTCGTCGTGCTCGCCGAGCGACAGGGCAAGTGGCTCGTCGTGCAACAGCCTGATTCAGCTCGTCACTGGGCGGGCCTGTTTACTTTCCCGTACGCAGAACTGCTTTCCGGCGAAAAGCCGCAAGATGCGATCGCGCGTCTGCTCGCGCAAATCGATGCGCAAGCCACGCTCGACAGCACGGATCCGCTGACGCGCTTCACCTACCCGATCACGCGATTTCGCTTCCAGGCGCTGGTCTACTTGGCACGCGGGGTTCGCGCGAAACAGGCGACGCAATTCCGGGCGAAATTCGCTGCGCCCGAAGCGCTTGCGAACTTGGCGCTGCCAGCCCCGCATCGGCGCCTCGTGGGAGTTCTTCACTCTCCGCGAGGCGCCTGAGTTGGCTAACCCGAGCGGAACCCAGAAGCTAAATCGATGCCGGATCCACCTTATCGGTGAGCAGCCCGAGCTCAGCTATCGCTTTCGCTACCGTCGCCGAGGTCACCTTGCCCGTAAGCCGCAACGCGTCGAGCGCACCAACTGCGACGAACTCGGCATCGATCTCAAAGTGTCGCCGCAACGATGAACGGGTGTCGGAGATCCCGAAGCCGTCCGAGCCGAGCGGCATGAACCGCCCTGGGATCCAACGCGCGATGTGGTCAGCCAAGAGCTTCATGTGATCGCTTGCCGCGACAAATGGGCCCTCGACGCCGGCAAGGGCCGTTTCGATATACGACAGTTTCTGCGGCTCATCTGGATGCAATCGATTGTACCGCTCGCAAGAGATCGCATCACGTCGCAACTCCTGATACGAGGTCACGCTCCAAACGTCCGCCGATACCCCAAAACGCTCCAAGATCGGAACCGCCCGCAGCACTTCGTTCAAGATCGAACCGCTACCGAAGAGCTGAACGTGCGCCGATAGCTGCTTGCTTGCCGTCTGGAGCCGGTAAATCCCACGCAGGATCCCGGGTTTGGCTCCTTCGGGCATTGCCGGCATCAAGTAGCTCTCGTTATAGAGCGTGATGTAGTAGAGGACCTTTTCGTCGCGAACGTACATCCGCTGCAGGCCATCCTCAATGATCGTCGCCAACTCATATGCGTAGGCTGGATCGTAGCTCACGCAACTCGGCATCGTGCTCGCTAGCACATGGCTGTGCCCATCATCGTGCTGCAACCCCTCGCCTTGCAACGTAGTACGGCCGGCGGTCGCTCCCAAGAGAAAGCCCTTGGCCATCGCGTCGCCAGCTGCCCAGATTTGATCGCCCGTGCGCTGGAAGCCGAACATCGAATAGAAGATATAGAACGGAATCATCGGCTCGCCGTGGGCGGCATAGGCGGTTCCGGCAGCCATAAACGACGCCATACTCCCTGCCTCGTTGATGCCCTCCTCGAGCACCTGGCCGTCCTTGCTCTCGCGATAGAAGAGCACCTTGCCCTTGTCCGGCGGCTCGTAGAGCTGCCCGTACGACGAGTAGATCCCCACCATGCTGAAAAGCGCATCCATGCCGAAGGTGCGGGCCTCGTCAGGAATGATCGGTACGACGCGACGCCCCATCTTCGGATCGCGCAACAGCTTGGCGAACAGACGCGCAAACACCATCGTCGTCGATGCTTCGGCTTTGGTGCTTCCTTCGTTAAACTCTGCGTAAATGCTCGGACCTGGCATCTCAAGGGCCACGGTCGTGTTCCGTCGCTTCGGCAGTGACCCGCCAAGAACTCGACGCCGCTCAAGCATGTAGCGAACTTCTGGGCTGTCTGCTCCGGGATGATAGAATGGAGCGTCGTCGAGCTCTTCGTCGCGCACCGGTAGCTCAAGCAGATCGCGGAACTGCCGCAACTCTTCGAGCCCCAACTTCTTCTTTTGATGCGTAACGTTGACTCCCTCGAACCCTTCACCGAGCGTCCATCCCTTGACCGTGTGAGCCAGAATCACCGTGGGCTGCCCTTGGTGGCGTACCGCGCGATCATAGGCTGCGAGGATCTTGCGGTTACTGTGGCCACCCCGACGCAGCTTGCGGATTTGTTCGTCGGAAAGGTTCGCCACCATTTCGAGCAGGCGCGGATCGGTACCGAAGAAATGCTGCCGCGTGTATCCACCAGGCACCGTCGCGTACTTCTGCCACTGGCCATCGACAATCTCGGTCATCCGCTGCAAGAGGATCCCCTCCTTGTCGCGCGCCAGTAGGTCGTCCCACTCTGGCCCCCAAATAACCTTGATCACGTTCCAGCCGGCACCGCGGAACACAGTTTCAAGTTCCTGGATGATTTTGCCGTTGCCGCGCACCGGGCCGTCGAGGCGCTGTAGGTTGCAGTTGACAACGAAAGTGAGGTTGTCCAACCGTTCGCGGCCCGCCATGCTCAAGGCCCCGAGGGCCTCAGGCTCGTCGGTTTCGCCGTCGCCGAGAAATGCCCAAATCCGTTGCGCTGAAGTGTCCTTGAGCCCGCGATGGTGGAGGTACCGATTGAAGCGCGCCTGATAGATCGCACTGATCGGCCCAAGACCCATGGAGACCGTCGGGTATTCCCAAAACTCCGGCATCAGGCGCGGATGCGGATACGAAGAAAGCCCCAGTCCGCGTTCTGCGTCACGACGGAATCGATCCATCGTTTCGGGCGCCAATCGCCCCTCGAGAAATGCGCGCGCGTACATTCCCGGAGCAGCGTGGCCCTGATAGTAAATGTGATCTCCTCCACCAGAGTGCTCTTTGCCACGGAAGAAGTGGTTGAACCCGACTTCGTACAGCGTCGCGCTGGAGGCATAGGTCGACAGATGTCCGCCGAGGCCCGTATATTTCACGTTGGCGCGATGGACCATGGCGACGGCATTCCAGCGCACCATTCGCCGGATGCGTTTCTCCATCGCCTCGTCACCTGGAAACTGCGGTTCCTCGGCCGTAGAAATCGTGTTGACGTAGTCAGTCGTCAGCGTACCCACCGGAGCGGCACCAACCCGCGCCGCCGTTTGGAGCACTCGGTGCAAGACGTACTTAGCCCGGTCGTGGCCTTCTTGGCCGACCATACTTAATAGGGATTCAACCCAATCCCGCGTTTCTTGTGGATTGGGATCCGCTGCATCAATCCTGTACGTCATTACCCTCGCGAGCTCCTTGTCTTATTGCGCCCGAAGGTTCTAGGCCCGAGCCCGACCAGCAGCAAGCGGCAACGTGGGCAACAACTCCCGGTTTTGCCCAGAACTGCGGGGCGAACCAGCCCCGCTAATCGTTCTCCAACACGATTGCTGCCTACCGGCCCAATGCCCTGGGACTAGTGACTTGAAGCGACCCGATGGTCGCAGTTGCGGAACCCGCAACCCTTCACCATGCTCCAGCTCAAACATGGCGCGCTTCGCCAGCTTCTTGCTTTTCGTTTCAATTGCGTTGTTGTTGGCGGCATCCGCCCACTACTACGTCTGGGTCCGTTTGGTTCGAGATGTCGCCTGGCCCCGTCCACTTTTCAAGACACTCACAACACTGCTGATTCTCCTATTCTTCTCGATCCCAGCCACATTCGTCCTCTCGCGCAACTTGCCCCCGGGGCGTGGTCAGAATTTGCTGTTTGTCTTGTACGTCTGGATGGGGCTTGTGTTCATACTACCGTTACTGCTCGGCTGCGCCGATGTCCTTCGAGCGCTTGGCCTGGGCGCGGTAGAGTGGTTCGGCAATACGACCGTGGATGCTGATCGACGGCAATTCATCCAGCGACTGGTGGCGTCGAGCGTGGGCCTGTGGGCGTTCGGTATGACGGCGCTAGCTATCCGGGAAGTCACGCGGCCTTTAGCCATAAAGACCGTCGAAGTCTCGCTGTCGAAGTTGCCCTCTGCACTCGGCGGCTTCGTCATTGCGCAGTTGACGGATTTGCATATTGGCCCAACGCTTCGTGCCGCCTTTGTCGAAGAGGTCGTCACGCGCACCAACTCGATGAACGCCGACATAGTCGCAATAACCGGTGATTTGGTCGACGGCAGCGTCGAGCAATTGCGTGAGCTGGTCTCGCCGCTCGGCCAGTTGCGCGCCAAACACGGCGTCTACTTCGTGACCGGTAACCACGAATACTATTCAGGCGTCGACGCGTGGGTGACCGAGCTTCAGCGCCTCGGGATCCGCGTCCTACGAAACGAACGCGTTACGATTCGCGAGGGCGAGCATTGCTTCGATCTCGTGGGCCTCGACGACGAACACGCCCACCAAGTCGTTCCCGGCGCCGGGCCAGACTTGGATCGCGCTTTGCTCGGCCGTGATTCGTCGCGAGAAATTATCTTGCTCGCTCACCAGCCGAAGGCCGTGCACCGCGCACAGAAACACGATGTTGGGCTGCAGCTTTCGGGCCACACGCATGGCGGACAATTGTGGCCTTTTGGCTGGTTGGTGTTGCTGCAGCAGCCCGTTGTGGCAGGCCTCGCAAAGTTCGGGCGCACTATCGTCTACGTGAGTTGCGGAACCGGATACTGGGGCCCACCGATGCGTCTTGGTGCACCCGCGGAAATCACTCGGGTCGTACTGCGCTCTGGGCAATTGGGGCAAACCGCCGTCGCCTAGGCCATTGCGCCGAATACTTCGGTTCAGGTCAGAGCCTGATCAATTGCCCTCGCAATGCGCATGCCGTCCATGGCGGCACTCACAATCCCGCCAGCGTGGCCGCCACCCTCGCCTGCAGGATACAAGCCGGTCACCTCGGGGTGTTGCAGCGAAGCTCGGTCACGCGGGATCCGAACCGGCGAGCTCGTACGGCTCTCAACACCAACGAGGACAGCCTCACGCGTGACGTAACCGCGCATCTGATGCTCGAAGACAGTAAGCGCGCGCCGCATTCGTGCGGCAAGCAAGATCCCCGCACCGTCGAGCACATCTGCCACATTGCACGCCGTCGTGCCGGGGCGGTAACTCGTCCGCGGCAGATCGGTCGAGGCACGGCCTTCGACAAAATCCGTCACGCGCGTGGCCGGTGCCCGAAACGCACCACCTCCAGCAACAAACGCCGCGCGCTCGACAGCACGTTGGAAATCCATGCCGCCAAGGGCCCCCGAATATCCCGCCGCTTCGAGCTCGCTTGGTTCGACGCCCACAACCAAACCCGAATTGGCAAATGGCGAATCTCGTCGCGAGAGGCTCATGCCGTTGACGACCACGCCATCGGGCTCGGTGACCGCTGGGACGATGAACCCACCCGGACACATGCAGAATGAGAACACGCCTCGCTGCTGTTCAGTGAAGGCAACGTGGTAGTCGGCGTTGGGCAGGCGCGGGTGGTGAGCGAATTTTCCGTATTGGATCCGATTGATCAAGGCCTGCGGGTGTTCGATCCGTACCCCCAACGCAAACGCCTTTGCTTCGAGTCGTACCTCGGCACTGGCCAACCATGCGTACACGTCGCGCGCCGAATGCCCAGTCGCCAGCACAACGACGTCGGCACCCATGGTTTCACCGCCCGCGAGGCGAACCCCGGCGACTTGTCGGCTGTCACCCTGCCGTCGAAGTTCAATCCCGACCACGCGCAGACCGAATCGAAATTCGACGCCCACGGCCTCTAGCCGTTCGCGCAGGGCCGTGACCACCTTGGGCAGGCGATTACTGCCGATGTGCGGCCGAGCGTCGACCAAGATCCGCTCCGGGGCACCATGCGCCACGAGTATCGCAAGAATGTCTCGTACGTCGCCGCGTTTATGCGAGCGCGTATAGAGCTTTCCGTCACTGAATGTGCCCGCGCCGCCCTCACCAAAACAATAGTTGCTGTCAACGTCTACGTGACCTTGTCTCTGCACAGACACGAGATCGAACCGCCGCGGTTGCACGGGCTTGCCGCGATCGACAACCGTACAGGCAATGCCACGACGCGCCAACTCGTAGGCGGCAAAGAGCCCCGCTGGCCCATCCCCGACGACGACCACCCGCGCAGGCAATCGCACTTCTCGCGGCGGTGGCCCTGGATCTCGAGCCGCGTCGACCAAGCCCGAGTCGAGCGCCAAATCGAGATGGAACCGGATCTTGCCACCCCGGGCATCGATCGAACGACGCAGGATTTGGGGCTCGGCGATCGCGTCCGTGGCGCAGCCGAGCTGCCGCGCCACGCGCGCCCGCAGCGCCTCGCCGCTGTCCGGTTCATCTAAGCCGAGATCAATTAAGACTTTTTCCGGAATTGGGCGGGCCATAACTAGTGAGCCGAAGTCGGTAGTCCCAATCCGGGACCAGAGTCACCACGCTATCCCCAGCGACCCGACTGCGCCAACACGATTGACGAACCGCTGGGCTCGCCGAGGGCCCATAGGTCGTGTTAGTCTCCGACGAAACCGCACAGGTGCCCATGCTCGCTCGTATTACCGTTCGTTCGCTCAATTCGACCCTCCTGGCTGCGCTCACCCTCATCAGCGCTACATCTGCTACGGCTGCGCCCAACTACTACTCGCAGGGCAGCTCGACCACCGTTGAGGCCCGAGTCAGCATCACCTCACCCAAAGGCGGCAATTTCCAACCCGGTGGCGCCCTGACGATCAGCTGGGCTAAACAGACCGAGGGCACCGAGGTTTCCGTGTGGCTCTACACCGCCTCAGGCGACGGGCTCCGAGGTGACAAAGTGCGTGGCCTCGTGGCCCCCAAGCATGTGGAAGCGACGTTCACCGCCCGCGGCGGTTCCTTCGATTGGTCGATCCCCGAGGAATTGCCCAAGGGCCGTTACGTTGTCGTCATCAACTCCGGGCTCGACGAAGCAACGAGCCCCGCATTTGCGATCACTGAACCTCCAATCAAGCTCTCGGCTCCGCGCACTGAGACCCCGGGTGCCGTCAAAATGGTCACCTTGGACGCCAAAGGTAAGGGGTCAGTCAAAGTCGTCGTCGCCGCGCGCGAAGTCGAATTCAACTGGGGTTCCGGGCAATGTCCAAGCCTTCTGGGAGGGTTGCCCGGCGCATTGGCAACACTCGCCGCCCTCGGCAACACGACCATAGTGCCCATCGTGCGCGACGTTACCAAAAAGGACAAGGTCGAACAGACGTGTCTCGACGGGTTCGTGGTGCTTGCACCTTTTCCTGCCGTTCCCGCAGCCCCCCCAAACTAACCTCCATGTCGAAACCGCGTTGCGTAGTCCTCGATGGCTGGACATTGACCGAGCATGTCCCAGGTGCTCCATCGAGTATTGACGAGCCTAGTTGGGACGCGCTGGCCCAATGCGTAGATCTCACGGTCCATGCGCGCAGCACTCCGAGCGAACGGTTGGCGCGTGCCGCCGGTGCGCGCCTCGTGCTGACGAACAAGGCCGTCATTGATCGGGCACTGTTCGAGGCTCTGCCGGAACTTGCCTATGTCGGCGTCATGGCGACCGGGACGAATGTCGTAGATCTCGTAGCTGCCAAGGCCCAAAAAGTCATTGTGACCAACGTTCCCGGCTACGCGACGGAAAGCGTCGTGGCACATGTCTTCGGTCTGATGCTTGAGCTGCTGATGCGAACTGCCGAGCATGCAGGCGCCGTGAGCAAAGGTTCGTGGTGCCAATCGAGCGACTTCACGTTTCGACTCGGCTCCACCCTTGAGCTCGCCGGTCGCACTATCGGTATCGTAGGATACGGCAATATCGGTCAGCGCGTTGCTGAAGTAGCCCAGGCCTTTGGCATGCGCGTTCTCGTGGCGATCCGCCCGACCAAAGCGCGGCCGTCTATTGTCAACGTCGGGTTCTGCGATGTCGATCAGCTGTTTGCTGAAGCCGACGTTATCAGCCTTCACTGCCCGCTTAACGTAGAAACTGAAGGCCTGGTTAATGCCCGACGCCTTGGTCTAATGAAACGCGACGCGATCCTCATCAACACTGGCCGTGGTCCTCTCGTCAACGAGTCCGCATTGCGCGACGCCCTTGCCGCGGGTCGAATTCGGGGTGCAGGTCTCGACGTGTTGTCGGTCGAGCCGCCAAAAGCCAACCATCCGCTGCTCAATGTCCCTCGATGCCTCGTCACACCGCACGTCGCTTGGGCCACCACCGCAGCACGTCACCGGCTGATGCAAATCTTAGTGAGCAATGTGGTCGCCTTTCTAGGCGGCAATCCGCTCAATCGCGTCGCGTAGTCGTCCTAGGTTTCGGCCGTCGCCATTTATTGAGCCGATAACGGACCGTGCAACGTCTTTGAATTTGGACTGAACTATGCCTAACATCGACGTCTGCTCCGCCAAAGATCGCCGGTTCGTCGCCGCAGCAGGGGTGCTCTCGAGCCTTTCGTTGGTGTTTTGCTCTTCGGCGAATCCGCCCCCGAGCCCAACAAAAGTTGCCAAGCAGACACCCAACGACGCCGGGTTCGGCGGCCCTGCCGCTGACGCCCCAACCGTGCAGGGTGGCGCTGCAGCCGTGCCGTCGGACGCATCCGACGCAACTATTCCACATGTTGATGCGGCCTCCCCTCTGCCCGACGGTTCCGTTGCCGATGCCGGTCTCGAGCCCGTCGTCACCCTGACGATTCAGGAGAACACTACACCGAATACAGCTGGATTCGTTGGGCTATCGGGTGCTGGTTCGATCAGCGTTAGCACCAGCGCAAGTGTCGCGGGTTGGACCGGCAACGGCTACATTCAAAACACCGATCTAACGTCCAACGTCATCTATTCAGCGCACGCCGAAGGTCCCTGCACGGCTACGCTGCTGTTCCACTACGCATTTGGTGGCAGTGCGGTGAATTTGCGCGACGGCAATATCATCGTCAATGGCGTCAAAATTCAGGTCGACACAGACAACGTGCTCGAGTTCCCCTACACGGCCCCAGCCGACGGCGGAAAGTGGAACGTTTACGCAAACACTGCGGCGGTCAGTGTATCGCTCATTGCTGGCGACAACCAGATCCGCCTTGCGCCCAACGCGGCGAACCCGAGCGTCAAGGGCCTGGCCAACATCGATTACCTGCAGATCACTGGCCCAGGCCTGCGCCCGGGAAACAATTCAACCACGTTCTACAAGCTGGCGGTAAGCACTCAGGATCCAAAGCTTGGCAGCGTCAGTGTGACTCCAGTCCAAGACTTCTATCTCGGCGGCAGCAGCGTCACCGTCGAGGCAACAGCCGCGGCTGGCTACCAATTCGAATCCTGGACTGGCAACCAGCCGTCAACTGCGGCGAACTACACATTCAATCTGACCAAAGACGTTGCGCTTGCGGCTCGGTTTCTCACTGCCGGCACGGTTCAATCGCCAGGGTTGGTTGGCTACGGGGCGGTTCAAGACGACAACGCAACGCCCTATGTATTGACCGGGGGCAACCCCGGTCAGACCGTAACCGCAACCGATCTTGCTACCCTTCAGACGTACTTGGCAAGCCCCGTGCCCTACGTTGTCAGGGTTTCCGGGCTCATCACCTCTGGAAGCGATACAGTGAGCACCAGCATCAACGTCGCATCCAACAAGACGATCTACGGTGACGCTACTGGGCACTTGAAGAACGTCGAACTCAAATTGTCGGGCGAGAACTATATCCTCCGAAACCTAGTTGTCTCCGAGGTTGTCGCTGCGGACATGTACGCTGGCACAGGCAACGATGGCATCCAGCTCAACGGCGCCAGACACGTTTGGATCGACCATTGCGAGCTATTCTCCTCAATTGCCGTCGCCGACGCGGCCTACACTGGCGAGGCGAAGGATTACTACGACGGGCTGCTCGATATCAAAAACGGGGCTTCCTTCGTCACGATCTCGAACAACTACTTCCACGACCATTGGAAGGCGCTTCTCATCGGCTCCGGTGACGATCCGGCGAACGCCCCGACCGATGGTGCCACTCGCGTGACCCTGCACCACAACTACTTCAAGGACGTCAACAGCCGATTGCCGCTGATTCGCTACGGCAAGGCGCACGTTTTCAACAACTATTTCCATGGCGCAACGCTGCAAATCGACTCGACGGTAAACGCGCGTTGCGGTGCCGAAGTGCTAGTGCAGGGCAACTACACTGAAAATGCCAAGAACACGGTGGCCTTCCTCTACGATACGTCAGGGTTTGCCCCTGGTACGTGGAACCTGCTCGACAACACCTACTTCAATTGCGTTACGCCCGCGCCTACGTCCACAGGAAGTTTTACGGTAACCTACGCCTACAGCGCGGAACCATCGGCTTCGATCAATCTCAAAGTACCTTCTCAGGTCGGCGTCGGAATCATTACCGTGCCGTGACTCCGGTCGCGACGCACCGGCCAAAAAGCCCGTCAGTCGCTGGCGTGGTCGCGTGTGGCGGACTGGCAGGCCGTCGCGCAATCGGTTTGCTCAACCGCGGTGACCAACGGTTGAAAGTTCAGCTATAGTCGGCGTCATTGAGCTATTGGTCGCTCGGCCCATTTGGCCTTTCACCCGCGGTAACGAAGATGCGCGTCAACGTCGGTCTAGTCGGTTTTGGAATCATTGGCACCGGTGTCGTGTCGCTGCTCAAGGAGCACTCGGAGGTGCTGAAGCACCGTTCAGGCGTCGAGATCACGTTGCGGCGCATTGTCGATATCGACATCGACCGCCCGCGCGAAGTCGACGTCGATCGTGCGCTCTTGTCGACAGACTACATCGACATCATCAACGATCCGAGCATCGACTTGGTGATCGAACTCGTCGGCGGCACAACGATTGCGTTCGACGTCGTTTCTTCGGCACTCAAGGCGGGTAAGCACGTCGTGACCGCCAACAAGGCACTGCTCTATCACCGCGGGCCCGAACTCTACAAGTTGGCGATGGAACACAAGCGCGAGTTGCGCTTCGAGGCCGCTGTGGCAGGCGGGATCCCCATCATCAAGGCGATCGCCGAAAGCCTCGTCAGCGATCGGATCAAGACCATTTACGGCATCGTTAATGGGACGACCAACTTCATCCTCACCCGCATGATCGAGGACCGTTGGACCTTCGCCGATGCCCTCAAGCGTGCCCAAGAGTTGGGGTTTGCCGAAGCCGACCCAACCCTCGACGTCAATGGCAGCGACGCACAGCACAAGCTGCACGTCTTGGCGAGCGTGGCCTTTGACACCAATCCGCCCAAGAATTCGATCGGTCGCGATGGGATCGATAAGCTCGATCTGGCAGACGTGCTTTACGCCAAGGAACTCGGCTACGTAATTAAGCTCCTTGCCATTGGCAAGCACCACGGCGACGCCATCAGCCTGCGTGTCCATCCCACGCTCATTCCCGTCAAGTGCAGCCTGGCAAGCGTCAAAAACGAGTACAACGCCGTGATGCTCGAGTCGGCCTATCTGGGTCAGTCATTGTTCGTGGGTAAGGGCGCTGGGGCGCGCCCAACTGCGACGGCGGTTGTCGGTGACATTGTCGACATCGCCGGTGGCATGTTGCAAAACCGTGAATTTTCAGCCAGTCGTTACCTGCCCTTCACCAGTCTTCCGGTACAGCCCGCGGGCGATACGGTATCGCGGTACTACCTCCGCCTTTCCACGGTCGAACGAGCTGGGATCCTCGCTAAGGTGACCAAGATCCTCGGCGACGAAGACATCAGTATCTCAGCCATTTTGCAGCAAGAGGGTGACGAACCGATCTCGATTGTGATCCTTACACGCTCCGCCCGCGAGGAAAACGTCCGCCGCGCCGTTGCGGCAATCGACGAACAGTCGTTCACGCGCCGCAAGACCGTCGTGCTCCACGTCGAAGATATACAGCTCTAGGCGAGCGAAGGCCGGGGCGGCTCGGGGCTACCAAGATCGGCCTTCTCCATCAGTCCACTCCGTCGGCTACGAGAATCCAAATCAATACCGCAAAAATAGGCCAATACGCATGTAGGGCCCGGAACGCGCGAGCGTGCCGAGGTTGGCGCCCGACGCTGGTATCAATTGGCCTGAGTTACCCGGCTCGAAGCGCAGTGGCATCGACTCAGAGACCAGGTAGCCGCCTTCGAGCGTAACACCTGGACGAACCACAAGCGGCGCCGGGATCGTCGCGGTAACGCCTGCACCGACAAACCCAAATGCAAGCCATTCCTGGCTCTCAAATTGCTGATTTGTGCCGCCTTTGATTGCGTACGTCGCCTTCAGGGACGTCGCGCCAACTGCCATGTGCAAGTGCGGCGCCAAGAAAGGCAGCAGTTGGTATCTCAGTTTCAGTCCGCCATGCACATTGTTCGCAGCCATCTTGGCTTCAAGCTGACTTGCCAAGGATAATTGGGTCTGCGACTCAGTTGACCAGCCCGCTTCGACCGACAATGGCGTCTTGTCTGCAACGTCGAACAAATCGACGTCTGCTGCAACGCCGACTCGAGTCGAAATGTCGTTCGAACTAAAGAGGTCGTAGCCAGCGCTCGTCTGCCAGACGGGCATGATGTTCAGTTCCAAGCCAATTGGATAATTTACTTTGGGCGGACGCGGCGGTTCCGCTGGCTCGGGTGGTTCCACCGCTATTACCCGCGGCACCAGGAATTGCTGCCCAGGCGCCACACCCAACATCGGACGTGACCTAGACGCCTCGGTTTCAGACACCGGAAAGGGCGGTGCGGCAGGCAATGCATTCGGCGACGGCATAGTCGTTGCGGCGGTCCCGGCGGGCGCGGCAGGCGCCATCGGCGCTACCGGTGCCGGTGCAGCGGCCGGCGACGCGGCTGCAGCGCCCTCAGGCACTGGGCCGCTGGGTGCAGGTGCGACAGCAACAGGTTTCACCACTGCCGCAGGGACGGGTTTCTTCGCTTCCGTGACCTTCTTTGCAGTGACTGGCGGCGGTTGCGCCGCGGGTGCTTGCGTTGCCGGCTGCGCGAGCGCGGCATTGGCCATGCAATACCAGCCACCAAGCAGCAGACTCGTCGACTTCGCTATCGCTTTCATCGGTTCACCAACCCATCCACGAGGAACCCAACCAAGGCGCGCGATGAAGCGCGCGTCGCTTTCTCGGCGTCGACAATCGTCACGCTGCCGATTGGATTGTTGTGCGCCACAACCACGCGCCGCTCACTGCCCGTCTCAAACAAGAACATTTCCTGGACGATGTCGTCGAGTCGGAGCGATCCGGTAGCCAAAGTTGCCGGTTCGAAGTACCCGACTCGACTGTCCGAGCCATTTCCACCGACCCAGATCCGATGCGCATCCGACTCGATGAGCGGAGAGCTCAGCGCGATGGTCGCAGACAACGGCTTGAAGCGCCGGCTATTGAGATCGATCGTGCCAATGCCACCGCCACTGAGTACCGCAAGCATGAGGTTATTGGGCAGTGGTACCAAGTTTGACAAGGTGTAACCGAGCGGCAGTTGCTCGACGTTTTTCGTGCCCGCATTCTCCAAATTGTTCAGCTCTACGAAGGAGACCGCAGTGCGGCCCGCCCCCCAAGCGAGCACCCGTTGTTTGGTGTCGTTGTCATTAGGCGAACGTCCTTCAAAACTGAAGAGCCGTTCCGCAGTTGCCGTCATGACAACCTGACCAAACCGACTATCGTTCGTATGAACGATGGCCAAACGATTCCCCGCAGCGACGAGCACGTTGGTCGCTCCCGCTTCGGTGTAAGGCACCATGTCGCTGGCACCGCTCAACGCCAGCGGCAACTGATTCAGCGAGATCCTAAAGTCGTTGGTTGCCGCTGGATCTTCTGCCACTCCAAAGGACAATACGCGAAGATCCGTCAAATTCTGCTGCACGAGATAGAGCTTCGCGTTGGGCGCGTCAGCCACGACGCGATTCAGAAGAAATGTGCCCGCAACCGAAAGCCCCTCGGCGGTAATGTCCTCATGAGTTGGATTGGTGATGTCCCAAATCCCAAGGCCATTGCCAAAGCTGAACAAGGCTACCGGGCGAGATTGCCCGGCAATCGCCAACGGCGGTGTTAAAAGGACGTCGGATATGTTGCCACCAGCAGCCTTCAGGGTACGTTCATAGGGATTGGTCGCACCCGGCTCCGCCTCCAGATCGACCAGGGCAACCCGATTCGGATTACTCAACAAATCTTCGGAGCCGCTGCTCTGTTGCCCCCAAAGGATTGCAAAGCGGGCATCCTCGCTCAGCCGCATCTGACTGTAGGCCGCTGAGAGCTCGTAGTTGCGCACGGTGTGGTCAACGTGAATCGCCGCGAGCGTCGGCTTGTCGATATACTCACCTGATCCGTCGCGACTTCCGTCGCTCAAGACCAGCACTTCTTCGGCAGGAATACCGCTACCTTCGGGCTCTCCCAGGCCGAGCGGATCACGCCACGCCGTCTGACCTCCGCCGCCCGCTCCGCCGCTTGACCCCGGGAAACTCGCCCAACCCTTGCGTTCGATCGCGAACTTGGGATTGGCCGACACGTGGATGCGCGCCACACTCGGCGTTGGGTCAGCCGTGGTGACATCCAGTGCGTCCACCTCGCTGTGATTGGCATCCACGAACAGGAGTTCATTCCCCAACCGGGCCCGGTCCACGATCCTCGGGGCGACCTCGAGCCCCGCATCCCTGTGCCCGCAACCCAACACCAGCGCCAAAAGCGCCAAAGCTGCCGTTGATTTTGCTCGCATTCGCCTACTCCCGAATCTTGCTGTTGAGCTCGTAGCCCGTGACGGTTGTGGTCTCGAGCGTGTTCCAATCAATGAAGGTCAGCCGCCCCTCGGCGTATTCTTGGCTGACAAAAGCGCGTTGAGCCGAAGGCACCACTCCGAGCGAAATCGGCTTCGAACCGAGTTCGAGCGAATCGACCTGAAGCGAATCCATGTCGAGTCGCTGTACGGTGTTGTTAGTATCACTCAAGGTCAAAAATACGTAGGGCGAGTTCGGTACCGTGACGGAAAATGCCGTATCCGCTGGCGTAATCTGCAGCTTTCTAAACGCTTTGGGCAGATCGACCAGAGAGTACCCATATGCCTGGTCAATGATCTGTTCAGTAGTCAACGTGGAACTGTTCGAAATCGTGTCTGGCCGCTTGTGCGCTACGTACGCTTGGTTGCCACTCGCAGAAAATGCGACCCCTTTTATGATTTTCGTGAGATCCAAGATCCGCGGACTCGCATCACCCACGAGATCCACGATCACGATCCGGCGCTCTGAGGTTACCGCAGTCGTGTAGAGTACCGCCCAGTTGCCATTCGGGCTGAGCGCGGCCGAACCAACTACGACGCCACTGACCGGCAGTTTGGTTATGACCGATGGATCACTAAATGCTTCAGGGATCGGTAGCCTTAGCAGCGTAGATTTGTCGCGTGCAACGGCCAACGCAAACTTGCCATTCGGAGCTACGTCCAAATCGGTGATCTCCGCCGTTGCTACTGGAGCCACCGTCGCCGAACCCCCCGTTGCTGATAGACCGCCAGCTGCGCCAGCTGCGCCAGCTGCCCCGTTGCTCCCTGCCACGCCGTTAGCACCACCGACGGCCGTGACCGGCGGCGTTGGTGGTGGAAACAGCGACGCAAGATCGAGTGTGGCAGGCTTGCCCGTCGCAAGATCCACCAAGCGCAGCTTAGACGTCCCATCGACACGACCGAGAGCGTATTTTCCGTCCGGAGTGACACTAATGTCAGCCCCCTTCGGTTCCAAAGCCGTAAACACCTGTGTCGGTTGTGCTATCCCCGCCTTCTTCGATGCATCGATCGCAGCGAAGTCGAGTACCGAAATCCCATCCTCGGTAACCACGTAGGCCGCCGGGGAGCCAGACGCGTCACCCGCAAAGGTCACGTCGCGCGCCTTAAAACCGGTGGTCATCTTGGTGGCAACCGGACCGGCTGCTCCAAACGTCATGACCGTGACGTCCTGAAGCGTTTCGAACGTGCTCGCCTTGATTGCATCCACATCGTAGTAGGCAACTGCGTGCTTGCCGTCAGGCGCAACTTTGATCGCGTTTGCCGAAGGCAGCTTCTGGAAATATGTGATGCTGCTCTTGGCGTTCGCCGTCTCGATGTAGGCGATATCGCTCGACGCTACGTCAATGAGCAAAGCAGCATCCTTGAATGGAATTGTACGCAAGTACCTCGGCTCATCACCGGTTTCGACGACTTCGATCGCGAGCGACGCGGCGCTAATCACCGCCACGCTGTCGCGCGTTGGGTTCGTTGCGTAGACATAGTTCTGACTGGACTGCGGCGCCTCAAAATCGACCTTGACCTCGACTTCGGCCGGCGGTGCCGTGACACCCGTTGACGTCGTGGTCGAATAGGTGGCGCCGCTGCCGACACCATTTGAAAGTGCGCCACCCGAACCGTAGGATGGGTTGTAGATGCTTCCGTCCCCATTCGAAGACTCAGCCATCGAAGCCGAGTCGTTCGAAGAACACCCGGACCCCACCAACCACGCTGCGGCGATAAGAACGCCCCAAGCACAAGTCAAGCGCCGATTCCCACCATCAAAAGATCGTGCCATGGTCGCGCCTCCTAGCAGGAACCATACCAAGCTAGCTCGCACGCGAGGAAGCGTAATTTACTTTTGGCACCGATTCTTCACCCTGACATTGCTGCCACGGTGGTTGTGCCGCAGCGGCACGCATCGGCAATTGACTTGAAGAAGGGTTTTGTGGTGTACGATCCTCTGCCAAAGGAGCCGTTGCCCATGATGATTCGACCGATTCCAAGCGTCTTGCCCACCTGGTTGCTATTCGCGGCTTTGGGCTGCGGCGGTACGTCCAAACCCGCAGAATCCGCCGGTTCGGGATCGAGCAACTCGACGTCCAAGAGCTCGAACGGGTCCAGCTCCGACGAATCCAGCTCGAACAGCTTGAGCTCTGGCGACTCAGACGGCAACGCGACCGATAGTCTCGCAGGCAACGATGCCAAGGCGAGCGCAGGTAATTCGGGAGAAAAAGTCAAGATCGCGGCGGGCCTACAGATGCTCGATCGCCGGAGCCTGAGCCTTGAGTTCGACCTCAATCTGCTGAAGAAGGGCGAAGGCAAGGGCGTGCAGAGCGGCAGCTGGTCGTTTTCCGAAGAACGCACCATGCGCGTGAAGACCGCCAAGAAGGACGTGATTTCCGAGCTTCAAGTGGTTTACGGCAAATGGGAAGCCAAGCCCCTGCTCGGCCTCACCTACGAGATGCCGATGGATGGAAAAACATATCTGCTGGCTGGTGACGGCAGTAGCCTGAAAATTACTCGCGGCTCGAGTGACCACGTTGAAGGTGGCGAAGAACAGCGCGCGATCAAGGCCGAGTATGGCTGGGTCGGCTCGCGCAGCCCGTTGCGGCAAGCACTGGTCGATTCCAAACTTGAATCAGCGGCGAACCTCGGCAAAAGTCAGGAGTTGGCCCAGCTCATCCTCGGTGAAATTCCCGGCGCCGACTCAAGTCAGAGTGAGCTCTCGGCCACGCTCGACAAGGTCGAAGGCTCAGGCGCCCGCAGGAAAGCGGTGCTCAAGGTGGAAGCGCGCGCCAAGATCGTCAGCAACAAGACTTCGTTCGCCCTCGATCTCAAGGGCACAGCGGCGGTGGACATAGCGACGGGTTGGGTCGTTGCCGCCGACCTCTATGGCACCACGCTATCCACCGGCACAATCAAGGTGGCCAAGCAGGGCGAACTCGAGGTCACAGGCAAGGGCAAAGTCACCCTGACCCGCAAGGGAGAGTTCAAATAGTCAGCCGGTTTGGGTGGTGGCGGCGCAGTCAAACCCGTATGCCATGCCGTTGAGATCCCCGGCGCTAAACTCCGATCGAAATGTCGTCGTAATGCTGAGGGTTCAGACCATGCATCGCAGTACAGCACTAGCACGCTTGCAAGGCGTATCGTCATCCTGGTTCGTCACGGGTTGCTTCGCGCTGGCTTTCGCCAGTTGCAGCAAGAGCAACACGGCGAGCAATGAGACCATCGCGATGTGCCGAGCGAACTCGACGACCTCTTGCACTGCCCCATCTGGGTGTCGGGGCATACAGATCTGCCAAGCTGACGGCAGTTTCAGTAGTTGCGACTGCGCGAGCGATCCCAACGCACCGCTCCTCGGCGGGCCTTGTACGGACAATGCGACATGCCCAGATGGCGCTTTCTGTTTGCTGCCCACGAGCACGGAGTGGCTCGGTGGCGGTGCACCGCAAGGCCTTTGTGTGGCAGACTGCAGCGCGAACATCGACTTGTGCAAGGGTTACTCAGGCGCCGAATGTGTGTCGTCGCTTCGCTCCGCCGGCGAGACCCCCAAGCGTGCCCTGTGCATGCCCACGTGCAATCTCTCGGTCGGCAACAAGCAGGCATTTACCTGCAACTCGGTGCCGTCTTCAGCCTGTGAACCCTTGGACAACACCCCTGGTATCGTTGAAGGTTATTGCCGCCCGCTCTGCAAGTTTGACAGCGAATGTACGACGGGCCACTGTGACCGACAATTTGCAGTTTGCGTGACACAATCACCCCCAGCGACACTGGCTGGTTTCGGGGACAGTTGCAAGAATACCTCGGAATGCGACGGAACATGCTTGCACCTCGGTGGCAATGGCATCTGCACGAACCGATGCATTTACGGGTATGCCGATCAATACGGCGAGGACATCACGGAATGCGGGCTCGAGGGCGCCCCGGCGTTCGCGGGGGTTTGCCTCTATGCCGCCACACCCGCACCCGGCAATCTCGGGTATTGCACACCGCTCTGCGACTGTAACGACGATTGCCTGGCCTCGGGCTTCGTTTGCCGGGCCTTTTCCACCGCTGGAGACGCCGGTACGACCTCGGTCCTCGGTCACCGCGGGATGTGCGTCGCCGCCCAAGATGGCAACGGCTACGTCAGCCCGGGCACGCCTTGTGGAAGTTAGAAATATTCACTGCAATGGCCTCGCGTCGAGGCCCATATATTCCGCGGTTGGGCTTGTTACTGACCGTTGTCGAAGCGGCCACCCGACATGATAAGGTAGAGCACGCGCAGTGTCCTTTGGTAGTACTTGTCATCGCCCACCAAGTTGCGGTTGACGTACCAATCGTTGAAGTACTTGTTGGCAGTGTCTTGGTCGATTGCCGTACCACAAAGTCCGTAGCCACCCGCGAAGGCGCTGTTGCGCGTCGCGTCGGTCAGAGCGTTCCCCGGAAATCCACCGCCTATCCCTTTTACGACCTTCGTGTCCATCGTTGCTAAAAATGTATGCGCCTCGGGGGTCTTGAACCAACCGTAGTCTGCAGCCACTCGCCATGGGACGCGACAAGCTTCCCAGCCATACGTTGAAGCTCTGCTACTGATGGACCCACCCTGCGAGCCATCACCTTTGCCCCAGTCCGGGACTTTCCCATCAAGCGCGTTCGTCGTCGAGTCCACGTGGGCACTTTGCCATTGTGTTAGCAGCGTCAGTGCGTCGGTCGCCATCTGGTTCCAGCTTGTGTCACCAGAGACAGTAGCGAACACACGAAAATATCCCGGCGCAAAATAGGACGGATTCAGGTCACTACAACCCCAGCCGGAATCGCCAGCCAGAAGGACGGTCTTCCCGCTGCAACTCGCGGTCTCTTTTGATTTCACAGCAGCAATCAGCGTCTTGGCTTCAGTTGCGTAGCTTGCGTCAAACCCGGCCTTTGCCGCAACGAGCAACGCCATTGCTGCATCAATGTCGGCGTCGCTGGCTGCGTTCGTTGCGCCACCGTCAGAAGCCACGGCAAGCGGACAGCTATTGGCGTTCAGTTTCCACGACATAAGCCCGTTGGCGTTCTTGAACTTCTTGTAAGTCGCCCAAAACTTCTTGAAGTCTGCAAAGTTGCCTAGATTCGCTGTCATCAGCATGCCATAGGCGACCCCTTCGGAGACCACGGCGACAGTGCCACTGGGATCAGTAGACTTGGCGTACGCCGTACCATCGCTGCATTCAGCGTAGTACAAAGCCTTCCAGCTGGTGTACGCGGTCGTCATTTCGGCCTGTGTTGCCTTACACGCAGCAAACGACTTCCAGCTAGCGAGCGGAGTAGGAGTACATGGTGCGCCACCCGTCGCTGCGCCACCCGTCGCTGCACCGCCCGTCGCTGCACCGCCTTTGGCCGTGCTGCCCCCAGTGGCCGAGGTGGGCGTCGTTGCCCCGCCGTTGCCGGGCTGCGCCGTCGTTGCGCCGCCAGAACCAACTGGATGAATCGCCCCATCATCAGTGGCCTTGCCCGACGCGCAGGCGTAAGCGACGAATATTGCGACGACGGTAGTGGTGGTGGCGAACGAGAAACGCATCAACTCCTCCTCGGACTACGAATTAGCGGTAAGCGCCAACGCAGTGTAGCGGCTCCGGCGTGGCGGGCCGCCTCGAAGTGTCGGAAAATGGCGGACTGGTATCGCAATTGCGATAACTTCCGCTTGGATGGCAATCGCGCGCTCAAGGCGACGGGGGCCGGAAAGCGCCGTACCGGTGCCGGCAAAACGACGCATCATCGGCTACTTGTCCAGGATCTTACGCACGCGGTCGCCCAGCTGCCGCGGCGTATAGGGCTTTTGCAGGAAGTTCACGCCCGCCCCAAGACCGTGATCATGCGCAGATTCCGAATAGCCCGAGGTGAACAGCACGCGCGTCTTTGGTCGAAGCGGCCCAAGTTCGACTGCGAGTTGATCACCATTCATCTTTGGCATCACAAGATCGGTGAGGAGCAAATCGATGTGCCCCTGATACGCTTTGGCCACTTCCATAGCCTCGACTCCCGATGCAGCGCTAATGACGTTGTACCCTTTGCTCTTAAGTACTCGGATCGCCACACGACGCACCATCTCGTCGTCCTCGACCAAGAGTATGGTTTCATCGACAGATGCCGCCGGTGACGAAGGCGGCACGCTCGGCGCGGACACAGGCTCGGCCGAGTAGCGAGGAAAGTAGATGCGGAAGGTCGTGCCGAAGCCAATGAGGCTCGTGACACGGATCTGGCCACCGTTTTGACTCACGATACCGTGGCAAGTGGCAAGCCCCAACCCGCTGCCCTTGCTAGCCTCTTTTGTCGTGTAGAACGGCTCGAAAAGGTGGTTGAGCGTCTCGGGCTCCATGCCTTGGCCCGTGTCGGCGATGATGACAAGGACGTAGTCTTGCACGGCAGCAGCTGACCCGAGCACCTCGAAGGCCATGTGGCTTGGAATGTTGCCTGTCCCAATCAGCAAGCGACCGCCCTTCGGCATGGCGTCGCGCGCATTAACCGCCATGTTCACCAGAATCTGCTCAACCTGGCCGGGGTCGAGCCGCACGGTCCATAGATCGTCGGCAATGCCGGTGACGATTTCGACATCTTCACCCACGACACGCCCAAGCAGGTGAGTTGTGCTCCTAACAACACGATTAAGATCGAGTACCTTGGGCTCGATCACCTGACGACGAGCAAAAGCGAGTAGCTGGCTCGTCAAATTCGCCGCACGCATCGCCGCGTCACGAACTCCCATGATCATCTCTGCAACTGCTGGTTCGTCTGCAGAGCTCGTTAGATCGGTGAAGCCGAGAATCGCGGTCAAGAGGTTGTTGAAGTCGTGAGCAATTCCCCCCGCCAAGCGCCCCACGGCCTCTAGTTTCTGACTGTGCAAAAGCTGCTGTTCAAGCAGTCGTTGCTGGGTCAAATCTTGGATCAATAGCGCCAAGTACTCGACCCGCCGATCGGCGCGCCGCGAGCAACGCACCGAAACGTTCGTCAGCAGTGTCGAACCATCCGGCAAGCGAAAGCGCTTGTCGATGCTGTAGCCTTCGCTGCGGCCTTCGGCAACTTCCACCAGTAGCTTGCGTTCGTCAGCAAAATCCTCGTCGTGGGTGAGATCCGTCCAACGAACGCCCAACACTTCGGATCGCGGACGCTTCAGCATTTCGCAGAAGCTATCGTTGGCGTCCCAAATATTGCCATTGAGTCCGGCCAGCACCATTCCCATGGTTCCAAGCTCGAAATATCGCTGGTACCAGCCAAGTTCCTTGGCCAATGTCCCGGGAATTCGTGCCCGATGGAGATCGGTAACCGGTTCTTCCGCCAGAACTGCGAATGGATCCGCCAATTCTCGCGGTATGGGCGCCGCACCCGGGCCCGGGATATCAAGCCGCTCAATCGGGTGGCGAGAGACATGGCTCACCGCCTCGGGTAGGCCGCGGGGATCAAGTTTGGCCGCCACGTCGCGTGGTTTGATGGAATTTCGCGACTTCCATTCGGCGACGATGCGCTGACCCAACAGCTCCAACAGGAATTCGGCATCTGGGGTGAGGTCGCAGCGCCCTGAATGCCCCAAGACCAATACGCCCAAAACGTTGCCCGTCGCATCGTGCAGGGCAACGCCGTGATAGGCGTCCAACGCGAAGTCGCGCAGTAGCGCATCGGCTGGAAACATTTGCCTGGCGCCCGAGGCTACGAACAGGTGTCCGAGGCGCGCAACCTCGAACGACGCCGAGCCCGCGGTACTATGTTCGATTGGCTCTATGCGTCGCCCTCGAAGCGACAATGCAACGGTACGAATCCGCGATTGGTCCGGATTGCATTCGCCAATCAGCGCAAAATCAGCGCCGAACATTGTCGGCAACAGCTCAACGAGATGTTCAAAAAAATGGGACTCGTGAACCGATGGGCGGCGCGATAGACTGCGCAACAGATCGAGCGCTTCGGTTCGATTCTCCGCTTTCGTTGCCAGCGGCATGGATCCCTAGACTTTCCCTGCGCCGGCGGCGCGACCGCCGGGCCGAGATTTGAGCCTAACCCTTTTCTTGAGGATTGTCGAAGAGCTAGCAGCAATTCAACCGCGCGGGCGCAGCCCCAGGGCTCCCGTCTTCAGCTAGACTGTGCGTCGGTCTCAGTACCTAAGGAGTGCGCTGTGCGACAAGGACTCACCCTGGTCTGTCTATGGTTCTGCTTTGGATGCGCAACTTCGCATTCCAGCCCGCCCCCAGCGATCCAATCCTGTGCGCCCGGAAATACCAGCTGGGGCTGTGGCTCGGTCGGGAACGCAACGGTCGCCGCTGCCCCATCGCCCGGCATGCCGTCCCCCGCGGGACAGACATATCCGCCGACCCAGGCGGCGCCAAATGGGAGCCCGACGGTTCCTGTGGCTGCTGTTCCAGCGACTGCCGCGCCAGCCGCTCCAATGCCGTCCCAGGTTATTGGGGACGATGCCATCAACCGCGCCGACGTCCCGTTCCAACGCTCACGCGTCTTGGCGTTAGTGGCGGAACTCACTGCGTCCCTGGACGCCTCGACGCGCGGCCGCGTCGAGCGCCTACCGATTACGTTCGACCCCAACGCGAATGACATCAACGCCTTCGCCACTTGCACAAAGTCTGGCAAAGCGACGATTGCCATAACGGACGGGATGCTCATCTTGACCGCCTACCTCGCTCAATTGCAGGCGTCAGACGAGGTGTTGGCCACGCGTCACTTCGACGAATACGTCAATTACGTCGCCAAGAACCAACAGCCGAACGCGCCAGTGCTAGCGCCGCCTGCTCAATGGTTGCCAGCGACGACGCGCAATCACCCAACCAAGGTCGCGCGCCAGCAGCAACTCAATGACGAGATGCTCGCCTTCGTGATGGGCCATGAGCTCGGCCACCATTATCTCAATCACCTTCCCTGCACGAGCATCCTTCCGCTCGACGCGTCAGAACTCGGCATCCTGCTGACCGATGCCATTCCGGCTTTTAACCAACCTAACGAAATGGCTGCTGATGTCGCTGGTATACGCAACGTGCTCGAAGCCGGCCGCCGACGCTCAACCTACCACCTCACGGAAGCTGGCGCGTTGCTCACCATGCGGTTCTTCCGTGGCCTTGACCAAGGCAGCCCAAGCGATGTCTTCAATTTCGAGCGCTCGCACCCACCGCCGTCGATTCGCGAGCCCGTCATTCAAACCGCCGCCCAAGCCTTTCGCGCGGGCAGCGGGATCACCTGGCCGTGGCAAATCTAGCGGCTCGGCTTGCCGCATCGGGAGCGCGAGTTACGGCTCGATCCGGATCCGCGCCCGCGTTTCGCCCGGCTCGCCCACCTCAGTGGTTCTTGGCGCCGTCACTTCCAAGTCCGACGTCGACTTCCGTTCCAGCTGCTTGAACTCATCGTCAAGTTTCTGCTGAGTCATGTTGCCGAGCGCCGTCTGGTCTAATAACTGATCGACCTCTGCTTCGGCACCGGTCACAGCCTCGTTGGCTTCGATTCCTTGTTCGATCCGCTCGAAGGCATCGAAATGATTCTCGCCTGGCTTTGCCCCAAGCCCGGTCGCTCCGCCCCCTGCTCGCGACTGTGACACCTGGGTCGCAATCGTGTGCTGGCGAGCTGAGTAGTCTTGGTGCACTCGCTTCATGCGTTCGAGTTCGGCCTTCATGTCGAGAGCCGCCTGCTGCTGAGCCGCGCGCGCGGCACTCAATTGATCACGAGCACCCATAACACGCTGCTTCTGCGCCAACGCCTCGCGCGCGAGATTGTCGTCGCTGGAGCGCACGGCAAGTTCGGCGCGCCGCTCCCATTTCGCCAATTCATCTTCGAGCTCTTGCAACTTCGTATCACTTCGCTTGCGTTCACCCACCACCCGAATAAGTTCGCGTTCCGCTCCGCGCAGCTGCTCGCGCATTTCTCCAATCAAATGCGCAATATCGCGGCCTGGCTCTTCAAGGCGACTAAGCAATGCGTTGAAGTTACTAGCGAGTACTGTCTGGGCGCGATCGATGATCCCCATGAGCGGCCAGTTTGCCACATTGCCGTCGGGGCGGGACATCTACCCTTCAATTGCTCTGCCCGACCCGGCGGCCCGTGACGCACCCCACGTCGATCCGACGGCTTGCGGAGCCTTGCATTCACGGTCAACCTCGCCACTTCATCGTGCGTCGCCGTCACCTAGCGTGGTCCCTGTTGAGCCTGGTCGTAGCTCGACCATCCACGGGGCGACCCGTCGATACTCAAGCCACCAAACTCCGCGCGGAACACGTTTCCAACCGCAGTGTGGCTGTAGACGCTCAGGCGGACGACCCAGGCTGGGCCACGGCCGAACGCGTTGGCGGCTTTGCTGCGCGCGAACCGCACGAGGGAAAGCCTAGCGATCCAACCTTCGTCTCGGCGCTGTACGACGACGAAGCGCTCTATTTGCTCGTCGAGGCACGTGACGCCGTTCCCGAAGCGATCCAGGGGCGTCTGACGCGTCGCGACGAGACAAGCACCTCCGATTGGCTGCATGTCTATCTGGCCACGCAGAGTAGCGAACGATTTGCCTACCGGTTCAGCATCAACGCAGCCGGCGTCAAACAGGACGCACGCATCCTCGACGGGACCAACGAGGATCTAGCTTACGACGCACTCTGGGACGCCGCAGTGAGCCGAAATGCCAGCGGTTGGACCGCAGAGTTTCGTATCCCATTTCATCAACTAAACTACGGTGGTAGGCCGGCCTTTCGCATCCAAGTGCTACGCTTTCAGTCGCGCACTGGCGAGCAAAGCTCGCTCTTTCACTACCCCAAGGCAGCGGCCCACCTTGTCCGTTACCTTGCACCGCTCGAGGGTCTCGAGCAGCCGCCAAATCCGATCCGTACTGAGCTCGCTCCCTACCTTTCATTGCGCGCGACCAACCAACCCTGGGGGCTCGAACCCAAAGTCGCGGTGGGCGGTGACTTCAAACTGTCGCTCTCGCCCGAGGTCGTTGTCAACGCAACGGTCTATCCAGATTTCGGCCAAGTCGAAGCCGATCCGAGTGAACTGAACCTCTCGGTTTATGAGACCTTCTTGCCCGAGCGAAGACCGTTCTTTCTCGAAGGCCAGGAGACTTTGGATTTTGGCTTGCGCAGCGGGATAACGACGGATCGGCTCTTTTACACGCGACGAATCGGTCAGCCCCCTCGCGTTGATCCGGGCGTCGATTCCAATCAAGTCGTCAATTACCCCAGCAACACGCAAATCCTAGCCGCCACCAAGCTCTCGGCGCGCACGGAGACTGGCTACACCGTGGGCCTCCTGCACGCTCTGACCGACGAGGCCTACGCCACGGTGCGCACGCCCGACGGACAACGCTCGGTACAAGTGGCCCCCTTGACCCAATACGCTTTGGCGCGGGGCGTGCGTGACTTTGCGCATGGTCGCACTCTGGTCGGCGCGACGGTCGCCACAGTGACTCGCGACCTAGGGCCCAATCTCTTCACGACTCTCGCCAAGAATTCGACCACGGCGGGAGTCGACGTGGAGCACCGCACAGGTGACATCAAACTCACGAGCAAGGCGTTTGTTAGCCACATCGAAGGCTCACCTGAGGCCATCCTCGCACTTCAACGCAACAGCGTTCACTACTTTCAGCGGCCCGACAAACGCTACTCCCGACTCGACCCAACGCGCCGAAGCATCGACGGCTGGGGGCTCACCCTGGTTGGCTCCAAGTACTCCGGCGCACCGCTTCGGGCCGCTTGGGGCGGCACGATATTGAGCCCTGGGTTCGAGCCAAATGACGTTGGGTTCTTGCAACGTGCGGACGACATCAACGCCTACCTCTATCTGCAGTACATCGAGACACGCCCCACCCGCTACTATCGAAGCTTTTACGTTGACGCCAACATGTGGTCCAATTTCACGTTTGGTGGCGAGACCTCCGCGCGCGCCATTGCCGTTTCAACCAACTGGACTTGGCCGGACACGAGCAGTACGCGCGTGATCGTCGAACGCGACGCCGACCGCCTCGATCCACGGGTGCTTCGCGGCGGCCCGTCGATGCGGATCCCGGGTCGCAATCTCTTGACCGTCGCCGCCTCCACCGACGACCGCAGCCCTCTATCGCTTGACGTTTCCGGTTGGGGCGGCAGAAACGACGGTGGTGTTTCCTACTGGGTGGGCGGTTCGGCACAGTTGAGGATCCGTCCTTGCTCCTTCATCCAGCTCGTGGTGAGCCCTTGGTATCAGCATAGTCTCGACGGTTGGGCCTACATTTCCCAGCCCGATGGCGGCAATGTCGTCGTCGCGCACATGCCACGCGACATCGTGAACGTCACCCTGCGAGCCAGTGTGGCCCTAACCACCAACCTCACGCTGCAGCTCTACACCATGCCCTACCTCACTGCCGGTAGCCGCTCGGGCTTCGCCGAAGTCGTTGAGCCGCGATCGGCCAATTTCGCTGACCATTTTCGCCCCGCAACTTCCGACGCCGATCGCAACGTCTGGTTCGCCCAGACACGCACAAACGGGATTCTGCGTTGGGAATACTCGCCCGGCTCAAGCGCGTACTTGGTGTGGGCACGCGAACAGCACTCCGAGCGCAATGATCGCGGCAATCTGCGCTTCGACCGCGACGTGCGGTCACTACTGTCGGCCCACGCCAACGACACCATCATGCTCAAATGGAGCCATCGCCTTGCCTTTTGATCAGCGATAACGCGAAAAGGCGGGGATCGCCGCGGTCACTGGGGATCGAATGAATGACATCCCAGTACCGCCCAGGTGGCTCACCCAGACTGACTCGAGATGGCCAAGTCGGCACTACTAGCGTCGCTTGGCTACGTGCACCGCATGCCCCATGGTCGCGGCTCCGGCCTCCATCATGGCTTCGCCAAGTGTTGGGTGGGGGTGCATTGTCAGCGCTAGATCCTCAGCCGTTGCGCCCATTTCAAGCGCCAGCATGGCCTCACTAATAAGGTCACTCGCGTTCGGCCCGACAATGGTGACGCCGAGAACGCGCGATGTCTTCTTGTCCGCAACAATTTTGACGAAGCCTTCGGTTTCACCGAGCGCCATCGCGCGACCCAAGGCCGCAAACGGGAAGCGACCTATCTCGATATCGAGCCCTTTTTCCTTGGCTTTCTCCTCAGTCAACCCAGCCGCGCCGATCTCGGGATCGGTAAAGACGACGCCGGGGATCGCAACCCAATCTTTGGCCGCGGCTTTGCCGGCAATTGCCTCGGCGCATACCTCACCTTCCTTTGAGGCCTTGTGTGCCAACATGGGGGAGCCACTCACGTCGCCAATGGCGTAGATCCCTGGGACGTTCGTAGCGCATTGTTCATCAGTCTTGACGAACCCGCGCTGATCGATCTCGACCCCCACGCTCTCAAGCCCGAGACCACGCGACTGCGGCCGCATACCAACAGCAACCAGCACGACGTCGCAATTGATAAAGCTCGACTCGGTACCACAAACGATTTTGACGCTCACGGAACCGTCGGCGTTTCGGGTGTAGCCTTCGGCGCGCGTGCCTTTGTGGATCTTTCCTCCGCGCGAGGTGATGCGCTTTTCGACAAGTTTCACAGCCTCGTTCTCAATTCCAGGAAGCAACGTCTGCGTCAACTCGACCACCGTGAGTTCGGCGCCAAAGGCCTGGTAGACCATGCCGAGCTCAAGACCAATCACGCCACCGCCCACGACGAGCATGCGCTTCGGAATCGCCTTTAAGCTGACCGCTTCGCGGGCACCGATGATCTGGTTGCCATCGAATTCAAACCCTGGCACCTCGATCGTCGACGAACCAGTCGCAATCACAACCGCACGCCCTGCTTCGAGCTGCGTCAATGAGCCATCGCGGCGGGTGACCTCGAGCTGCCGCGGCCCAGTCAATTTGCCTCGCCCTTCGATCAGAGTTACGCCATTGGCCTTGAATAGTCCGCGAATGCCGTTGGTTAGCTTGTTGACGATTCCATCCTTCCAGCCTTGCATCGCGCCAACGTCCAACGACAAAGTCCCCACGGCTATGCCCTGCGCGGCGAGGTGCTGAGCTTTCGTGTAGTGGTGGGCGTTCGTGATCAACGCCTTGGACGGAATGCAGCCCCAATTGAGGCAAATGCCACCGACCTGCTCCAACTCGACGCAAGCCACCTTCTGCCCGAGCTGCGCCAGACGAATGGCGCACACGTAGCCACCAGGACCACCGCCAAGCACGATTGCATCAAACTTCGATTCGGCCATGGCCTCGGCTCTACCCGAGAATTGGGCTAGCTACAAGTCTCCTGCGGCAGCTGTGGGCAATTGCCCCATGTGGCTCGTCTTCGCGGCCTACGGCTGGTGCTTGTCGAGCGCCATCAGTGTCTCTCGAACGAGCCACGACTCTGCGCCTGTCGCCCGTCGCCCAAGCGCTCTGACCTGCTCGCGTGCCGCCACAAAGCCCAGGGCGATGATCGCCTCGAGTGCACGGCCACGTCGCCGAACTGAAGCGGAATTCAGCTCTTCAAGCAGCGCGTGCTGAGCTTTCGCATCACCGAGACCAGCCAACGCTACAGTCGCAGGCCAACCCAAGGCTCCCTCGAACCAGCCACGACGCGCATGCCCAAGCAACCAATCTCGCGCTGGCGCATATTTATGCTGACCAAAACACTTCGCTACCTCGGCCAGAGCCTTTCGGTCAATCCCCGAAACTGATTGCACGTGGGCCAGCAATCTCGCCATCGCAGCTGGTTCCCCCAATCGCAGCAATACCGAAGCTGCGACCACTCGAATCCGCTCGCAATCCGCGTCGGCACGCCCAAGCAGCGACGCGCGCAGGCGCTCGCGGACCGAATCGTCCCATTTTTCGACGGTTTCCTCGATCAGTGTCCAGGCGATCCAGCGCACCTCGAGATCTGGATCGTCGAGAGCTGCAACTAACTCGGCAGTTGCACCCGCGCCAGCCAACCGGCGCCACGCCACGAGCGCTTGATAGCGCAGGGCTGGCAGCGGAGACTGCAACAATGGTCGAACCCGTTCGACGACATCGGCATGCGTTGCCTCTGCCAATTCACCGAGTGCCACGAGCACCATTTGCCTGACGCGTGGCGCGGGATCATCGAGCGAAACGAGTAGCTCGGGCACCAGTTCGACCATGGCGTTGTCAGCAATGGCAATAGCCGCCACCTCCCGCACCAATGGATCTGCGTCTTGCCGCAGGATCCGAGCCAGCACAGCCACAACCTCGCGTCGATTCTCGACATCGACGTTGCGGACGAGGTCAACGAGCGCAGAACGCCTCACTTCCGAACGCATCGAGCCTACGTCACGAATGGCGGCATCGAACGTTCGGGACAATGGCGATAAGGAAAACAATCAGCAGATCTCCACGGGAGTCGGACGGAGCATGGCCGAACGCGCGCTGCGCGCAAACTGCGCTTGAACCTAAAGCACCTATCGGTCGTCCGTTCACGCAAATAGCTGGCCCTCTACTGCGGTAGCAAGCGCTTGCGCAAGCCCTCGCTCGCCATCTGAAGCGAACCACTCGTAGCGATGATGGCCAGGGCGGCGATAGCAAGCACGCGTGCGTCGATCAGCATGGCAACAGTTCCCTGCTCCAACAGAGCACCAAGACTCACGCCATCGGCGGGACCGAGCCCCACGAAACCAAGCGCAGATTCGCTCAGTACGACTCCAGCTGCACAACTGCCAAGCTGTACGGTCATAGGACCCACGAGGTGCGGAACCAAGTGCCTTGCAACGACGTGCGCTGTGGGCGCTCCCATTGCGCGGGCAGCCATCACGAATTCCGCATGCGCGACCCACTTCGCTTGAGCGTGCGCCAACCGAGCATATGGTGCCCATGCCGTCAGCAGAAACACGGCCCCGAGGTGCCAACGTGCGGGGACATCGACGGCCGACAGCACACACAGCGCAAGCAAGAAAGTAGGAAACGACTGAAACAGATCGCAGCAACGGACCAGGAGCAGTTCGACCCGACCTCGTCTCAGTGCTGCGGCGGCACCAAGCGGTGCCCCCAACAAACACCCGAGTACGGCAACGACTGCCGCCAAGAGTAGGACTCGGACACAAGATTGTCCCACAAAAGCCGCCACATCGACGCCGCCTTCGCCGGAACCGAATGGGCGAGCGAGCGTGGGCGAACGCCAACCTTGCTCCAAGTACAAGCGCTCGGGCGCACTCGAACGGCGGGCAAGCAACGCTGATACTGCGATGAGCACACCCAGCGGCGCAAACCAAGCGAACTCGGCTGGACCACGACCCATCGCAGGCCTAGGCACGCTCACCTACCTCCCCTCGCCTGGGATCGATCGCTATCAGCAGAACTTGAGCCATCGCCTGTGCCGTGACGAACAAGAACCCGGAGGCGACCACGGAAGCTTCTAAAACCGGTAGGTCACGCATGCGGTAGGCCTCGAGCATCAAGGAACCGAGCCCTGGCCGCTCGAACAGGCGCTCCAGTACAACGGCTCCGCCCAGCAACGCGCCGAGTTGCATTGCGACGACGACAACGATCGGCGGCGCCGCCACGGGAAGCGCATGAATCAACCAGATACGCAGCGCCCCTGCACCCTTGGAGCGAGCGACGTCCAAGTAGCGAGCCCGGCTTTGATCTAACAGCGAAGCACGAGTGACCCGCGCTACCTGCGCACCGAGCGGCACACTCAGCAGAACCGACGCAAAAAGCAACCCGGCAAAGCCGCTATCCGGATCACCCGGCAAAGGAACCAGCGGAAACCGAACCGCCACCACCCAGGTCAAAAGCGGACCAAACGACAATAGCGGCAGCGACGCAAACACCAGAATCCCCGAGTGAACCAATTTTCGTCCACTTGGAGGCAGGATCCCAACCGAACAAGTGCCAACGAATACCCCGACACTGGCCCCCATCGCGACAGCAAGCCCGGCCAAACGCGCGGTGGGTACGAGCGCATGAGCCACGGCAGTACTCGCCTCAAGCCCCGGACGCGCCAAGGATTCGCCGAAATCACCCCGCACCAGCCCCCACAAAAAGCCAATCCATTGCCTTGCCAACGGCACATCGAGGCCAAGGCGATGACGCATCTGTTGGCGCGCCAGAGCGGAAGCATCGTCACCCAAGATGAGCGTGGTCGGATCTCCGGGCAGTAATCGCAAGGCAAAGAACACGCAACTGCTCAAAATGGCGACCGTGAGCAAGGCCGCAAAGCCCTCCCGCGCCATGAGCAACATGACTTGTCTCAGGCGACGGATCTCGACCCGAACTTGCCTAGGGCGAGCCATTCCCGGCACCGGACGTACCACCGCCCGAAATACTGCCGTCCCGACCAGCACTACCAGCCTGACCGAGATCACTTGGACTGCCAGCGGTACCAGCTGCGCCCCATGCGCCTGCCGTGCCGGCGCTTCCAGCAGCGGACGAAATCACGCTGCTAGCACCGCCAACCGCGTAGTAGCCGCCTTCGTCGCTGAAGGGCACCATGACTTTGGCGCAGTAGTCAGCCCTAGTCGAAATGGTGCCGAGTCCCGAGAGAGCTGCATCGGCCTGGTTCGCGGCAATTGCCGTGTAAGGCAAAATGCACACGCGACCATCGGAACTTGAGTTGTCGAGGCGTTCGGCTCCCCAAGGATTTCCTGATTCATTGAGGTTCGCACAAACGTAGTCGCCTCGACAATCACTCTGAGACGAGCACTTGCGCATGCAGAAAGTTCGTTGCTCGCGACTGTCAAAGAGGCGACTACAATCTATTTCCTCGGACAGTGACGCCGTGGAGGGCGCCGAGAAGAACCCGATGCAAGCCGCCTCATCAGGACAAGAATCAGGTTCGCAGTTGGCGATAGTGCAGTAACCACCCGGCATCGTCGTGTCGCAGGTGCGCCCCCCGGTCTGCGAGCAGTCTGTACCAGTGGTGCAACCGTCACCAATCTTTCTCGTACAGCCCACAATCGTCGTTAGCAGCGCCGCCAATACGGCAAGAAACTTGAGTCTGGGGGGCAGTGGCATCGCGGCGGACCCTACCACGCCCCGCGAAAGGGAAAAGTCCGTGCCGCAAAAGGTTGATCGTCTTCGCGCGGGATCCGGTTGACACCCCTACCGTGGCGGCCTATTACATGCTCCCGCTCGACGGCCGGCAAAAGCCGCGTCAGAGCGACGAAAGGTGCCATGGCGACCTATATAACGAAGGACTGCATCAATTGCGGAGCTTGTGAACCCGAATGCCCAAACGAGGCGATCTCGGAAGGTGACGACCTGTACATTATCGACCCAGAGCTCTGCACCGAGTGCGTTGGCTTCCACGACCACGAGGCTTGCCAGGCAGTATGTCCGGTCGAATGTTGCCTCCCGGATCCCAACCGTGCGGAGGAGGAGTCCGTTCTCATCGGACGGGCGCTGAAGTTGCATCCGGACACCGCAGATCTCAAGGCTAAGGCCGCAAGCAACGACTACCCATCGCGATTTCGCAAATAGAGCTCGGGTTCCGGTACGCGTCGAGCCACCAGCCTCGAGGGAAGGCTGCTTGCTGGTGTGGGGCATAGAGCGTAAGCTCACTGGGTGATGGTGTTTCGTAGACTGTTGGCCAAGCTCGCGGCTGCGTGTGGTGCGGCGGCTGCGTGTTCTGGCCCAGCCGCGGAGCCGCCGATTGAATCCGAGCCAAGTCGTCTGTACGTCGTGGCGAATGTCGAGCAACAGACCGGCCAGGGCGCTGAAGCCAGCGAGGATCTCGCTGTGCTGTTAAGCGTCCTCAAAATCCCGCAGTCGGTCAACATTGACCGTTCGCTCAGGCTGATGGGATTGCGCAGCGATCTGCCGCCAGTTGGTAGTTGCGAATTGGTGGATCTGTCCAACCGCGCCTCGCCGGCCCTGTCGAGCGTGGAGCGCATCGAGTTTCTTGATGTCGGCGATGTCAGCGTCCATTCCGGCAAGCGCAATATGCGTCTTGCACGTCAGGCATTTCCGACTGTCACCGATTTCATTGCCGGAGTCGTCTACACCAGTCGCGACAAGAATGCCGATTTATTACCGCTCGATGCTGGGTTGTCGATACGCGCCCGTGGAGCCGGAAAACTTAAGGCCTTTTCGCTCGATGTCGCAGCTCGATCATCGCTCGATCGGTTGACGCTCGATGGTGTGGCACTTTCAGCTGTGACTCGCGTCACTGCCCTAAATGGTTTCGACCTGCGATGGCAACCCGGTACCGCTGGTGACTTGCTTTGGCTTGAGCTCGTCGCCAACAACGGTCGCAAGGTCGTAACCTGCGCCTACGACGATGGCCTCGGCAGCGCCCGTGTTCCAGGCGGAATGACGGATGAACTTGGGGAATCGCGGCTGACGTTACATCGACTGAATCGCGCTGTCGTCAATCTTGCTGGGTTCGATGGGGCCGAAGTGCGCTTCGACACCCGAATCACCCAGCCGCTGCTGCTTCAGTGAACCTCCTGGGCTCCTGGGTTCGGTAGTGACACTATTTGGATACTGGTCGCTCGGCGATGGTCACAACGACGGTCTTTGGTTGACCGCCGCGAATCAGCGAGATCTCGAAGCGTGCCTTACTGACGAGGGCTTCGAACAGCGGAATCACGCTGTCGTAATGCTCGACAGAAACCCCTTCGAAGCTGGTCACGATATCTCCAGGAACGAAATCGAACGCCAACCACTCGCGCGCGGGTCTCATCGCCAGGACCTCGAAACCCACAAAGGTGCGCCGACCAGAATCGTCAGGCTGGGTGACGGCGCGTAAATCCACGCGCTGCAAAAAATACCCGAGCCCGGTCTGAACCGCGCCCACTACCTCATCACGATAGACGGTGCCCGTTGGCCGCGGCGGCACCGGCAATGTGCCCAATACGCGCAATGCAGGCCGCTTGGGCAATGTCAGCGCCTCAGAGCCACAGCCGAGGGTCATGAAGACTGCGAGAACTAGGTGGCAACGCACGGGTGCACTATGTCGCCCTGAGTCCCCCGCGGGCAAGTGCTTTGGCGCCACCGAACCCGCCAGTACCATCGGCCGAATCTGTCCGTTCGAACGCACTCCGCAGCCCCTCCTGCTGCTCACTGCAGAAAACAGCTAAGGCGGATCTGCCCAACTCGGCAAACCCGCCCGCATGAACGCCCCTTGACGGGCTAGTTGATTGTAATGTTGGGCTTGCAGTCGTAGACGACGCTCGCACTGCCGGCGCCGAAGTTCGAGCAGGTGCATGGGCAGACCGTGATCTTGGTCGGCGTCACTGGGTTGTCAAAATACCAACCGCCGTTCGGGCTCTTGTCGCACGTTGTCGCACTCGCCACCTTTGGGATCTCCTGAAGGGCTCCCACGCTCGGCTTGTAAGTGAACATGACCCGCTCTGGATCGACCACCCAGTTCGCATCGGGTGGCGAAACATCGAACACGCATGCCAAGGGTGACTTGGAAATATTTAGCAACACATTGGTCAATTGTGTCGCAACCGCATCGGCACCCGCCGCCTCATCCAACACGAAGGGCGGCTTCTTAGTGTCCCCAGCTGCGGCGTAGTTAATCAGGTTGAATTTGGCCGAGGACATGCTTTTAGGCGAACCGATGCCAATAATGAAGGTACGGATCGGCGTCTGTGCCGTCGAGGCTTCCTTAATGACATTGACTACGTCCGACGGGCTCCTTTGAGAACATTGCGTCGGGAAGCCGTCACTGATCATTACCACGACTTTCTCGCGGGCAGGATCGGCTTGTTTTGCCTTCATTGCGTATTGGAATGCACCAGTAAGAGCCGGCACGGTGGGTGTCAATCCGGCAGGCGCCTTCTTGCCCATCGCGTCCAGAATCAGCGGCCCGTTTGTGCTCAACAAACCGAGCGGTACGATGGGCGTTGCGTAATTGGCGGCATTGCAGTTGTCCGTTTCTGAGCTCGTGCCATCGAAGTTGAAGAACGTGATACTTGCGCCGATTGATGCCGCGGCGGGATTGCCCATCAGACCCGCCATCGCCGAGGTGAGCACCTGCCAACGGGTCGTCTTGCCCGCGTCAGCGGCCGTCGCAGTGTCTGAACCAACGGCGTAGCCATTCGATATAGAGCGATCCATCAAGATAATCATGTCGACCGGCAGCGGCTCGGCCTCGACGCTGCTTCCGTTACACGCCGTTGCCATGCCGTTGGCTGCAGCGGCCTCGTCGGCTGGAACACCCTGACAAGCCACCGTGGTGCCGGTACCCGTCCCGGTCGTGGCTACCGTGGCACCGCCAGTTGCGGTCGGCGTGGTGGTCGCAGTCGTGCCACCCTTGCCGGTTGCGGTGGAAGCTGTGCTGCCCGTCCCAGTCTTCGAAGTCGCCGTGCCCCCGCCGGTGCCTGAGGCCGGGTCATCCTCTTGCACCCTAGTGCAAGCAGCAGCGGCAAGCGCCAGACTGCCTGCCATCAGCCCGACGTTTACCCAACTCAGTCTTGAACGGTGCTTGGTCATATGGCCCTCGTTTGCTAGCTCACGCATTCAGCTCCGAAGCTTATTTTGAGTATTGCCGATCGCCTCGGGAACGCTTCATAAATCGCAGTATTGCAGTCAGTGTTTCCTCAGGCAGGGTTCAGCTCGACGTCCCGCCCGATGTTCGGCATATCCAGCCACGCGGCTGAACACGTCTAGTTAATTACGAATGGAACGCAGCCCAAAACGACATCGACGCGGTTCACGCCCTTTGACGTGATGTGCGTGCATTGCCCCCCTTCGATCACAATCGATTGCGCAGTCTCGTCATAATGCCAATTCGGCACGCCACCAGTGGTCTGTGGCACCGGGCTGCAGTCAATAGCCACATTGATATTGCTCAGATCCTGTGGCGCCTGCTCAAGCGGCACCGTGCAGCTACGAACCAGTGACGTCGTGATGGTGTTGAAGGTGTCGAGGAGGCCGTTCTCGCCCGTAACTTCGTAGTATTTGTGGGTTTTGGCGGGGTCGGTGACCGGTACGCCACCCGCGGTCGCGAACGCATCGAGGTAACCAGCGTACGCCTCAGTGCCCGGGATCCCGACCACGAAGGTCTTGATACCTTCCGCGGCCAAGGCTTGGATCTTAGTCAAAACGTTCTGATCATCCAAGCAGAGGGTCTGCGGGTTGGGATTCTGTGCGGACTTGACACTGACGTCACAGCAGTTGGCAACCGTCTTGCCACAAACTGCGGGGCTGTTGTCCATATTCGCCGTGCATGACCCGGGCAGACACGCGATCCCCGCGTTGCAGTTGGGACCGCCATCGGTCACGAGCAGCACGTACTTCTGACCCTCGAGCAACACGCCGGCCCCGCTCGTGTAGTAATCTAAGGCAGATGCGAGTGCCGCCGCCGTGGGCGTTCCACCGCCGGGTGTCGTCGTTCCCATCAAGTCGTTGATCTTCGGGACGGTCTCCGCAGCAACACCGACGGGGATATTTACCGCAGTTTCGCCGGTCGCAAGCTCACAGCTCGTGGCGGCTGCGGTCGAAGAGTAGGGAAAGAGCAGCATGCCGTACTTGATCAGCGTGTCGCTAGGCGTGAGCGCAGTCTTCAACGAATCGACGGCGCCAGCCCACTTCGTTTTTTGGTAGCCGTTAGGCACGGTGCTCATGCTGCCGGACTTGTCGACCACGATCAGCATGTTGATTTGGCTGAATTTAGCTGCCACCTTGCTGGTGCTGCAGACGCCGGCTTCGCCTGGGCTCAGAATCTTCAGCAGATCTGGACATTGTCCAGCAGTTGTACCGGTCGATGCACCGCCGGCAGGCACAGTGATCGTTGCGCTAGTACCACCGTTGTTGGTCGCTGTTGCCGTTGCCGTCGACGTGGTACCACCCTTGCTTGTCGTCGCGGTAGTCGTGCCAGTCTTCCCGCCAGTTGCGCCCTTCGTTGTCGCCGTGGCCCCGCCATTGCCGCTCGTCGAGTTCTTGCCGTCGTCTTCTACCTTCGTGCAAGCGCCGACGGCAATGCCGAGGGCACCCGCCACCAGACCCAATGCCAACCAATTCGATCCTAATCGCTGCATAGTCATGTGGCCCTCACTAGTTCCCTTCAAGCAAACCGACCCGCTGCGTGCTTCGAACAGTTCGTATCTGTGCTCCCGTGAGGTCTCGATCACCAAACCAACAAACCATCAAACCACTCATCGTGCGGAACGACTCGACGCGACTAGTCGCGTTGCTACATACTCCACGGTTCGCCGGCTCGTTTCAAATCCCGATCACCTCTGCAACGCCCTATATGGCAATAAAGGGAGGACAGCCAAGCACCACGTCAACACGCTGAACGCCGGACTTCTCGATACGTGTGCAGTTGGCCCCCTCGATGACAATGACCTGCTGCGCCGCGTCGTAGTGCCAGTTGCGTACACCGGCGGACATTTGAGGCACCGGGGTGCAATCGATAGCGAGGTTGATGTTGCTCAGGTCGAGCGGCTCCTTCTCAAGGGGCACGACGCAACTGCGGACCAGCGTAGTCGTGATCGTATTGAAGGCCTCCGCCAAGCCGCTTTCGCCAGTAACCTCGTAGTACTTGTGGGCCTTGGCTGGATCAGACACTGGCACACCGCCTTCAAGCGCAAAGGTATCGAGGTAGCTGGCGTAGGCTTCACTGCCTGGGATCCCGACCACGAAGGTATTGATATCCTTGGCGGCAAGGCCCCGAAGCTGCTCTACAACCGCCGCATCGTCCAAGCACAGGGATTGCGGATTAGGCCTCCCAGTAACCTGATTCTTGATGTCACAACAATTGGCAGTGCCAGGATTTGCCCCACATGAACTCGGATTGTGGTCCAAGTTGGCGGTGCAAGTCTCCGGATCGCAGACGACACTGGAATTGCAGTTCGGCCCGCCGTCGGTGACCAGCAATACGTACTTGGAACCAACGAGCGAAGCGCCAGCACCCCGTGTGTAGTAGTCGAATGCAGCTGCCAATGCAGTTGCGGTCGGTGTCCCGCCGCTCGGTAGCGTATCCAGCATCAGCTGGTTGATCTGCGGCACGGTGTCAGGCGCTGGACCCACGCCGATATTGACCGCTTGCGCACCGTTAGCCATCTCACAGGTCAATGCAGCCGTGGAACCTGCGAGGTATGGAAACAACAGGAAACCGTAGCTTATTAGGCTGTCGTCTGGCTTCAACGCCCCTTTTAACGCTTCGCCAGCGGCGACCCACTTGGTCTTGGCGAAACCGGTAGGCTGCGTACCCATGCTGCCGGACTTGTCGACCACGAGCAGCATGTTGATTTGCCTGAACTCGGCTGCGGTATTGCTCTGGCTGCAAACGCCAGGTTCGCCTGGGTTGAGTTTCGTAAGCAGATCTGGACATTCAGCAGCGAGGTCGACAGGTGGCCTCGTGGTGGCACCGCCAGCGCCACCACCGGCTGTGGAAGCCTTGCCGCCTGTCGCAAAGACGCTGCCACCTCTCGCGGCGTCGCCACCACCGTCACCGTTCTTCTCCTTGATCACGCAAGAGGCGAAGAGAAGAGACGCCAAAAGGCTTGCACCGGAGATAGTGACGAGACCGTTCCGCATTTTGTCCTCGCGTAGGGCACCCATACTGGGCGGGCCCGCATCCAAGAGTTTCCGCGGTCTGCCTGGCACGACGGACTCGCCGCCTGAATCTAACATCATTTTTTGATTTGTCTCTAGCGACATGGAGCAAAATGCTGCATTCGACACAAGGCACATCAAGTGACGCACCGCATGCATCACAATTCTCTATTCAAGACGAAAACTTAACCTCGTCTAGTGCGGCATAGGCGCACTGCGCTTCGACTCTTCATGGTTCCGAAGCGATCGCTGACAAAGCACAAAGGACTTATCAGCGTGCGCAATCTTGCCGTGGTTGTCAACGCTCACGCAAGCGACACCGCTCGCGGTTATGAGTTGCTCGCACTCGCTGTAAGCTGAGGTATGCGCAGCCCCCACTTTGTCAAAAAGTTAATAACTTCGGGACAAATGCACGTCGGACGATCTGAGTCGACTCCTCATGAGCCTCAAACCAGCAACCCTGTTGGATATTTTTTGCTGACCTGAACAGGTGTGAGCGCAGATCCGATCAACGGAAAGGATAGATTTTGGTTGGTGTAACCTTACACGAGGGCGATGAGGCATACATGGTGGCTTGTACGCGCAGGGGTGGCGCCAGCCCTCAAATCACCTGGATCTGGTCTTGCGAAATCTGAACTGTCAGATTTGAAATTTCGCCCGCACGAGCGCGAGCAATCGATCCGAAACCGCTGACACGGCCAAGGTTCCGTCCAGATGGGCGAGCTGGTCGCTCGGAGCGAAGTGCTCAGCCTCGAGGTAGGCAACTGCAAGTTTTGCCTGCAGTTCGCGACGTTCGAACAATTCCTCGGGGCCACCTCGGGCGCGGCGTCGCGCCGCGGCGACTTCGGCACCCACGTCTAGTACCACCACCAGGTCCGGACGCAGCGCTGCGGCATTGAGCTCGCGGATCCACGGAAGCGCTGCGGCAGGCAAAGGTGCGGTCAGCGATTGGTAAATCAGACTCGAAAGGTCGTAACGATCGCTGATGACCCAAGTTCCTTCGGCAAGCGCCGGCGCGATTTCAGTCGATACATGGTCGGTTCGATCGGCCGCAAAGAGCAACGCAAAAGTCTTCCAATCGAGCGTTGCTTGTCGCTCGGCGTCGCGCGCCAAACGTTTCTCGAGCGCGGCTCGAAGCAGTTGCCCCACGGGCCCCGAAGTGGGCTCGCGCGTCGCGAGGGCCGCAACACCAAGCTTCTGAAGAGTGCCGACCAACCGCTCGCATTGCGTTGTAGTCCCGCTCCCATCGGTACCTTCGAGTACAACGAATCGCCCGCGGCAACTCATGGTGCTCCGACCACGGCCGGCGCAGGCTCTTCGCCGAGAACCACATTGTCGATGAGCCGAGTCGTACCGCAAAACGCCGCTACAGCGAGCAATACTTGGTCGGGTAAGTCCTCGACGTCTTCGAGCGGCTCGAGCTCGACCGGGTCACGAAGCGCTACGTAGTCCTCACGCAAGTCCGATTGAACGAGCGACGCCCTGACCAAACTCAGTAACTTCTGCGCCGCGCGCTGGCCGCTCGCAAAGGCCAGCGCGGCTCGGTGTAGGCCGCGAGCAATCGCAAGCGCCCGCGCTCGTTCATCGACAGAGAGGTAGCGATTACGCGACGACAACGCCAAACCATCAGGCTCGCGCACGGTGCTGCATCCAACAACGCGTACCGGCAAGAGAAGATCGTGAGCCATGCCTTCGACGACGCGATACTGCTGATAGTCCTTGCGACCAAAATAAGCCACGCAGGGCCCCGCCGCAGTGAACAGCTTGGTAACGACGGTGGCTACGCCATCGAAATGCCCCGGTCGGCTCGCGCCGCAGAGGCCGTCGCTCAATCGTGACACCGTGACCCGAACCCGGTCGCCATGCGGGTACATCTCCGCCACGCTCGGAACGAACACCAGTTCGACCCCCTCACCCTTGCAGAGGTCGAGATCTGCTTCAAGGGTGCGGGGGTAGCGCTGGTAGTCTTCATTCGGTCCGAATTGGGTCGGGTTGACGAAGATAGACACAGCCGTGCAACATCCATCCTCACGGGCGCGACGCATCAGACTCGTGTGCCCGACATGCAGCGCACCCATGGTCGGCACAAGACCAACCGTTGACGACCTTTGGCGCAGTTCGTCGCAGGCCTGGCGAAAAGACTCGACTGTCTCGCAGACTCGCATAGCTCAACCACGCTTCCCTTCGTCGCTGACTTCAGCTGCATCTGGGAGCGTGGCTAACGTTCGCCTACCCGGGCTTGCAGCGGAGAAACAATGCTCCTCCGCCGGAAACACTCCCGCCCGAACGTCTTGCACGTAGGCCCGTGCCGCAGCGACCGTCGCCTGCCCCAATTCGGCAAATCGCCGCACGAACCGCGGCTTGAGCTCGGTCTCCAAACCCAAAAGATCATAGCAAACCAAAACCTGACCATCGCAATGTGGACCGGCGCCGATTCCAATCGTCGGGACGGGAACCGCTCCGGTAACTCGTTTCGCCAAATCACAAGGAATACTCTCAAGCACCAGGGCGAAGACACCTGCTTCACTAAGTGCGCTGGCGTCCTCGAGTAACTTCGACTCGGCTTGCTCACCGCGCCCCTGTACGCGAAACCCACCGAGTGCATGCACGGACTGAGGCGTCAAACCCAGATGGCCCATCACGGGTATTCCCGACGCCACCATGGCTCGAATGTGCTCGCGCCAGACCGCGCCGCCTTCGAGCTTGACCGACTCGCAGCCACCCTCCTTCAGTAGCCGGCCCGCTGCAGCAACAGCACCCTCAACCGAAATTTGATAGCTCAAGAATGGCAGATCCCCGCAAATATGCGCTCGCGGCATCGCTCGCGCGACGGCTCTCGCGTGGTAGCAAATCTCGTCTACCGTTACAGGAAGAGTAGTTTTGTGCCCTTGGATCGCCATCCCCAAGGAATCCCCGACGAGCAAAACATCGACACCAGCAGCGTCTAGCAAGCGCGCGAACGTCGCGTCGTAGGCGGTAACAGCACCAATGCGCGGGCCCTGCGCCTTGCGCGCCAAGAGATCGATGACGGTGACTTTATCTCGGGTCATAACGGCGCGACAGAATAACACCGGCGCCGTGTTCGGCGAGCCCAACTGTCGATTTCAAAGCCCAACTACCTCATCCTGCGCGTACCCGACCGCTGACTCGGGCTCACGCTCACCGACGCCCCCAACACATCACCCACCGCCACGCGCAGCTCATCACCTTCGGCCAACCGTTGATTCAGGCACTGCAACAGCATCGCGACACCTGCCGCCTTGTCCACAACTCTGCCCAAGGCAGCGGCTTCGGCAAGCAAATCTTGGTCAGCGCAGGCGGTAAAGAAAATCACCTTGCCCACCTGAGTGGCCGTATTCAACTGACCAACGACGTCTATGCCACTGCCGTCCGGCAGCTCTAGGTCAACGATGGCCGCATCGAACCAACCTTCAACATGTCTCGCCTCGGCCCGACTTGCCGCCATTTGAACCTGGAACCCAGCCTGCCTGAGCGCCCTCAGCAGAGCCTTCGCGAGCGGCGGGAAGTCCTCGACGACCAGAAGGCGCAACATAATCAACAGTCTAGCCCTCGACCTGCCACTCAGCCAGGGCCAAAGCGCGCGTACAGCACGATCGCGGCATTTTTGGCGAAAACTTCGCCAGTTTCGAGTACGCCCCGGTGCCGTGGCCCGACCTCTTCGCTGGCATGGTAACGTCCGGCTCGCCCATGACCGAGGCTCTGCTCGAAATTCGCAACCTGACAACTTCGTTCACGACCGGTGGGCTGCGTGTCTTGGCCGTCGACGACGTAGGCTTCGAGATCGGCCCTGCCAGTACGCTAGCGCTCGTCGGCGAAAGTGGCTGCGGAAAAAGCGTGACAGCGCTCAGCATCCTGCGACTGCTGGCGTGCCCACCCGCACGCATTGAGTCGGGTCAAGTGCTCTTCGAGGGAAAAAACCTCCTCGCATTAGAGGAATCTGCGATGCGGCGCATTCGGGGCGACCGGATCGCAATGATCTTCCAGGAGCCAATGACGTCGCTCAATCCCGTCTTCACCATCGGCTACCAAATTATCGAGGCGATTCGCCTGCACCGTGACTTCTCGAGAAAGCAGGCGCGTGTACGCGCCGTCGAACTGCTCGAACTCGTTGGGATCCCGTCCGCGAGCGAACGGGTCGACGACTATCCACATCAGTTGTCTGGTGGCATGCGTCAGCGCGTCATGATTGCCATGGCGTTATCCTGCGAACCGGGGTTGCTCATTGCCGACGAACCAACGACAGCACTCGATGTCACGGTACAGGCTCAGATCCTGGAGCTATTGGGCGACTTGCAGCGCCGTCTTGGCATGAGCATTCTATTTATCACCCACGATCTCGGGATAGTGGCCGAGTTTGCCGAACGAGTCGTAGTGATGTACGCCGGGCGAATCGTCGAAGACTGTTCCGTCGGAGACCTTTTCCGCGCGCCTGCACATCCCTACACCCGAGGCCTGCTAGCAAGCGTCCCAGCCCGCATTTTGGCACAAAGTGGCACCGAGCCACCGAGACGCTTGCCCACGATCGAAGGCGTCGTCCCATCGCTCGGTAACCCGCCCGCTGGCTGCCGTTTTCACGAGCGCTGCCGCCACCGCATCGAACTGCAAGTGGATACTGAACGGTGCTCAGGTGTCGAGCCCAAGCTCGTGGAACTACGGGGCGCGCGCCACGTTCGCTGCCATTTCCCTCTGCTTGAGGTCGAAGCGTGACCGCGCGCGCAATTTCGGAGCAAACGAAGACGGTGCCTGAAGCTCCGGAACAGCCGCAATTGTTGGAGCCGCTGATTGAGATCTCTGGCTTAACTCGTACCTTCACTGTCACTGACGGTTTCTTTGGGCAGCCACGCCGAGTCTTCGCGGTCGACAACGTAAGCTTCCGGATTGCGCCCGGTGAAACCCTGGGGTTGGTTGGCGAAAGTGGTTGCGGAAAGACCACTCTCGGCCGAGCCATGCTGCGGCTGATCGAGCCGTCCGAGGGCCGAATTCATTTACATGGCCGAGACATTACTCACCTCGCCGCACGCGAATTGCGCCAGGTGCGCCGACAGATGCAGATCATTTTCCAGGATCCATTCTCTTCGCTCGATCCGCGGATGACGATCCACCAAATCATCGCCGAGCCATTGCGCATCCATCGACTCTGCCCGGATCGCGCCAGCGAAAGCGCGTTGATTCACGGTCTGCTCGAACAAGTAGGGCTAAAGCTCGAAGCGCTCGATCGGTATCCCCATGAGTTTAGCGGCGGGCAGCGTCAACGCATCGGAATTGCCCGGGCACTGGCGGTTAGACCCGAATTCATCGTCTGTGACGAACCCCTCAGTGCCTTGGATGTTTCTATTCAAGCCCAAGTCATCAACTTGCTCTTGGATCTGCGCGACTCCTTGGGCGTAGGTTACCTCTTCATTTCTCACGATCTCGAGGTCGTTCGCTTTCTCAGCCACCGCGTGGCAGTGATGTACTTGGGGCGAGTCGTGGAAATCGGGGCCACCCGAGTGGTGACCGAACGGCCCGCGCACCCGTACACGCAAGCGTTGCTCAGCGCAGTTCCTGTTGCTGAACCAGGGCGCCAACGCCGCCGCCTGATGCTCGAAGGGGATATTCCGAGCCCCCTTTGTCCCCCAATCGGTTGCTCTTTTCACCCGCGTTGTCCGCGCCGCGTTCCCGGAACATGCGACTCGAAAGTGCCTGAGATGCGCCAACTCGAAGCCGACACACAGCGCCAGGTCGCGTGCCACTTTCCCGAGGTCTAGGTCGACGCCGCTGTCCGAGCGGGCGCCCGCACCCCGGGCGACCGCGAATCGAACTGGACACCTAAACTAACGCACTTGGACGAGCATGCCCTCGCGCAGCCGCATGGCGACCGCGGGACTTGCAAGCAACTCGGCAAGGGTCAGCGCAAACTCGAACGCAGTACCCGGGCCACGACTGGTCACGATATTTCCGTCCACGACGACACGTTCAAGTTTGTATTCGGCACTTGGCAGTTCGCAGCCTGGAAATGACGTTGCTGCGCGCCCATTGAGTATTCCGGCGGCCTCCAACGCGGTCGGAGCGGCACAGATCGCACCTACCAGGCAACCTCGATTTGCCTGGTGGACGACAAGTGCTTGAACGCGCGCATCTTCGCGCAAATGGCGCGACCCAGGCATCCCACCTGGAAGCAACACGGCGTCGAACAAGACCCCGTCGACCGCGCTCTCAAGCAGGTCGTCGAGCAACCGGTCGGCTTCGACTACGATACCATGGGCACCCGTGACCCGCTTTTCCGTCAAAGCTGCGGTGGTCACGCTCACGTCAGCACGCCGCAACACATCAATGACGACGACAGCTTCGATCTCCTCGAACCCTTCGGCCAACAGCAGTAATGCACTCGCCATGTATTCCTCCAATTCGATTGACGAACGGCCCCTGAGCGAGCGTTCGCCGTCGTCATTTAGCGCGCAGTCGTCAAATCGCGATCGCTAACACTACACATGAGTCGCTCAAACTCGGCAAAGCGGCCGCGGTGGCGCATGACCAACAACGAATCACCACGCCAAAGCAGGGGTTCAACAGCGACGAGTTGCGGTGCGTCGACGAGCTCTAGCACGGCTTGTCCAGCGTCTCCGAGACTTGCTAGTCGAGTCTCGCCCGTGTTTCCCGCTACGGCAATCCAGGCATTCGGAGCGTTGTCGCCTGCGGGTTCGGGGCTGGAATTGATCAGAACCATGGGTGTCCCAGCCCCTACCCGCTCGTCATCCACGCGTTGACGTGTCACACCGCCATCTGGTCTGACGCGCGCAACTTCGATCGTCTGTGCCTCCACACCCGGTGTCGCCTCCGCGTCGCGATACGCTACGATTGCACCGTCGTCGGCTGTCGCTTCGATATCGAAAGTGACGACGTTCGCCGTACGCTCCACGACGCGAATCGGCTTACCATTGGGCAAACCGTTTTCATCCAACGGCAGCACTTCGATGCCGCGATGTCCGAGGTCGATAACGCGAGTGTCGCCGTCATCCGCGCTCGCCTTGCCGCGCGTCTTTGGATTCGCCGCGTTTGTCTCCAGCTTGTGGCGCGTCGATTCCCCCGCCAAGTAAGCCAACCAGTAACCCGAGCCGCGCGCCACGAGTTGTGGCGCTTCGGCGTCGACGTCATTGCCAGTCGAGTTGACCCGCCAATCGCGCTCGCCCTTGCGCTGGCTCGAAGCGCGCCCATTCGCGCCACCCACCCCGGCGCCGATTCCTATGCGCTTGCCCGTTGCGTCAAGCGTCACCCATCGCACGTGACTCACCTGCGCCTTGCGCTCAAGCTCGTCCCAGGCGATGGTGATACTACTTCGATTGCGAGCCAGCGAGAACACTGCAGAGTCATCCGCCTCTTGGTTCAACGACCCCAACCATTCAAGCTTGCTTTTTCCTTCCAGTCCGCGAACCCAGCCGTAGCGATAGTTATGGCCAGAAGCATCGGTGTCAGCCACCACCACAAAAGCTCGGTCATCGCCCAGCACGACGCGCGGTGGCTCTGCATCACCATAGACGCGACCAAGATCCAACACGCTCCCGCGCGCTACTTCTGTATCGAGAAATGCTAGGATCGCGTGGCTGCCACCTTGCCGAGCGTCGATTGCCGTCACCACATAGCCGTTGGCATGAGCTCGGGCCTCACCCACGGTCACGCCAAACGGCAAGTCCACGCTTGACAGCCCATCGCTATCGGCCTCAGCACCCGCATCACTTCCAAATTGAGCGTTGTCGTCACTGTTGTCAGCAACGCGCGCCCCGTCGATCGGTCCCAACGAAAATGACGTGCCCGAGGCGTGACAAGCCAACCGCACACGCGCTGGCGCTGCCCCCCCCTTCACACTCGCCGCGCTCGACGCAGAGCCCCCGGTCGATTGGCCCGGATGAGGCCGCTTCGAGCATCCGACGACCGATGCCACAATAAAAACCGGAAGGCATAAGTATTGGGCAGCGGTTCGGGTCAACGCTCTTTGGCCGGCAGTCATCGCGAGTTCTGCTCTACCATCGCTGACCCCAACTGCAAAAAACCCTGAGCCCGACTGAATTGGTCCTTGGATCGGCGCATCAAGCTTTGCTAGCAGGATCCGCAGTGCCGAAGCGTCCTATTGACCTGCCGCCACCCTACCAACCCAACCCACTGCTTCGGTTGGCACTCGACAAGCTTTTTTCGCACATAGAAGTCGAACCGGGCTGGCTCGCCACGCAGCAACGACTCGCCTCCGAGGCGGAGGTCGTGCACGTGCTGCAATCGTTGAATTTCGTCGAATTTCTGGCACTCGACCACATTACTAAGCGCCACTCGCTGCCGCGGATACGTTTCGTCAGTGACCTTGGGCTCTGGGTGCTCAACCCCTTGGGAAAGGGTTGGCTCAATGCACTTTTGCCCAAACGGCGGCACGATGCCAGCCGCGAGCTCGAACAGGCCCTGATAGAAGGCGGTTCGGCTGCCTTTTTCTTGAAGCGGCGCGCAAACGTCGTGGAACTTGCCACCTCGGGTGCGCGCTGGCTTTCGACTGAACTCAAAGAAGGCGACCGCCTGGTTCATGCTCTATTGCGCATGCAGCGCCAAAGCGATCGTCCAATCGTCATAGTCCCGGAGATGTTCTTCTGGACGCGCCAACCCCAACGCGATGTCCTGCGCGCCCGCGACTTGCTACTTGGGCCTCCTGAATCGCCCACGGCGGGCTGGGCGATTGCCCATCTCATCGGCGGAGCTGGGGCGGTGCGGCTCTGCCATGGGGAACCGCTCAATCTCGCCGAGTTTCTCAGGATGAACGTCGGGTTGTCCGAAGAAGCGTTGGTGCGGCGCCTAGTCTACGCGATCATGCGTCGATTCAGCCGCGAACGCCGCACAGTGATTGGACCTGCAGTGAAAGCGCCGGAACGCGTACGCGCTGAGATTGTACGCTCACCACGCATGCGTGAGCTCATCAACGACCTATCGGGGGGCGATCCTGAACAGGCTAAGGCCCTACAAAAACGCTCATTGTCGCTGCTTTCTCAGCTGCAAGCAACGCCCGACCACCACACGATGGTCACCCTCGGGCGAATCGTGAAAGTGCTGTTCAATCGGATGTACGCCGGTATCGAATTCGATCCCCGAGACGTGGCAAAGCTGCGCGCTTCGAGCCGCGATGGCGCACTTGTCTTCCTTCCCAGCCACAAAAGCCACGTAGACTACCTAGTCATATCCTACCAGCTCAACGCGCTCGACATGCCGGTGCCGATGATCGCGGCTGGCGACAACCTCGACTTCTTTCCCATGGGCCCACTGTTCCGACGCAGTGGCGCTTTCTTCATTCGACGCAGCTTCAAGGGAGATCGGCTGTACGCAGCAATCGTTGACAGCTACGTCCGTCGCTTGATCCGTGACGGCTTCCCGCTCGAACTCTACCTCGAGGGCGGGCGAAGCCGAACTGGCAAACTCCTGTCGCCCAAACTCGGCTTGCTCAGCATGATCGTCGACGCCACGCTTGCCGAATCCCAGCGCAAGGTGTTCTTCGTCCCCGTCAGCATCGGCTACGAGAGAATTATCGAAACCGACAGCTACCACCGAGAACTCACCGGCGGAGAAAAGTCGAAAGAGGACGCCGTCGGCCTCCTCAGGTCTGGCAAGGTCCTCAGGCATCGTTACGGACGCATTAATTTGCAATTTGGTGAGCACCTCACCCTGGAGCAGTTGCGTCAGGAGCTCGGCCTAGCGACAAATGAGCCACTCAAGCCCGCCAAACGACGGGCGCTCGTGACTCGCCTCGCCAATCGAGTTATGGATGAGATAAACGTCGTCACTGCCGTGACGCCCGGGGCACTGACCGCGTTGGCACTCTTGTCTCACCCCAACCGCGGTCTTGCGCACGAAGACGTTGTGGCTCGCTCGCGACGGCTCCTTTCCTTACTCAATCGCAGCCATGCACGCCTGACCGCCGCCACCGCGACCCCATCCGGCACCCTGCGTCCGGACGCCATCCGCGAAGCCCTGCAGCTGTTCGCCGACGCTGAGCTGATCGAGATCCACCACACAGTGGGCGAGTCGGAAACTGGCACGCGCAAGCGCTCAAGAAACCAAAAGGTGGCTGGCACCGGGGCATTTTACACCGTTCCAGACGGAAAGCGGCTCGCGCTCGACACGTCCAAGAACATCATTATTCACTTCTTCATCGTGCGTGCAATGGTAGCAACGGTGCTGCTTTCACCATCTGGCATCACCGTCGCTCCAAGCGAAGCCTGGGAGCGATTCTCTGAGCTGGCCGCATTGCTTCAATTCGAATTCCGCATCCCTGCGGGAACTCAACTTCGTCAGGTGTTCGATGCGACCCTGCTTGAATTTGTCGAACTGGACATCCTTCGAATAGCCGATGACGGATCATTTCAACTAGGTCCGGCTAGCATGGGACAATCTGCGACGCAGTGGCTGACTATGCTCTCGGCCATCATCGTCAACTACGTGGAAGGCTACCGCATTGCAGCACGAGCACTTTCAGCGGTTCGTGAGAACCCGTTGTCTGAACGCGAGTTCGTCAAACGCGCCCTGACCGTCGGTCAGCGCATGTATTTCGCCGGCGAGATCACGCGACGTGAAGCTGCGAGCAAGCCCATCATAGTGAATGCCCTGCTCGCTTTCGCGGCCAGTAAGACAGTAACACTGCACTCCGAGCAGGTCGCACTCGACGGAGCCCCGCGCTCCCAACAGGTCGTCGATCAACTCGAGGAACGATTGAAGGCCTTTTTGCGCGGGGTCACTTGGTAGTGCGCTCGCAACAACGAGCTCAAGCACTCGCGCTGGTGAGCCTATGTCTCGTCGGGTGCTTCGGCTCACCCTCACCGCTGGCGCCGGGCCTCCGCGGCCCAGTGGGTCTTCCCTACCACGGCGTACTCACCGAATCCGCGGAGTTACCAACAGCGGGCGCTGGCTTCGCACGCTACCGCCCCTACGGAACACGCAACTACGGCACCCGAGGACTTGTGGGCGCCATTGAAAGGGCTGCGGCTGAAGTCGATCGCCAAGCACCCAACGGAAAGCGCTTGCTAGTGGGCGATCTTTCGGCGCGATATGGGGGCAAGATAAGCGGGCACGCGTCACATCGCTCGGGGCGCGATGTGGACTTACTTTACTATGCAACCACACTAGGTGGTGTTCCAGTAACTTCTCCCGGGTTCATCCATTTTGACACCGACGGCCTCGCTCGCACCCAGACTGGCGAATACCTGCAGCTAGACGTCCGTCGACAGTGGCTGCTGATTCGCGCGTTTTTGACCGATCCCGAGGTCGACGTCCTCTGGATCTTCACCAGCCGCGACGTCGAGGCATTCGTCACCGAGTACGCAAGAAGCATTGGCGAGTCCACCGAACTGTTGGCGCGCGCGATTCGGGTGATGCACCAGCCGCGCGACAGCGCCAATCATGATGATCACCTTCATATTCGGGTGGCTTGTACAATGCTAGAACGCAGCGCAGGCTGCGAGGCGGGTGGACCCGCTTGGCCGTGGCTGCATGAACTCGACATGGCAAGTTACACGCCAACCTTGGAAGAATTGGCATCAGATCCCTTCGAATACTGCCCCTAGTCGAACTAGACCGGGCCCATGGCGGCCAAGACGGCGTCCGCCGCCCGGACCCCGTGGAAGTGTGCCTCATCGAGTAGGGGCAACCCCGACAGATCGGTGTGAGCAAAATGGATTCGCCCGAAGGGTTGAGCCGCCTTTTGGCGTGCGCACCCCGAAATGAATCCTGGGACCGGACGAATCATTGCGTGCCCGAAGTGCCAGACATCCATACGGGTGACGTGGTCGCGCAGATCCGGGTGCGCCTCCCCGAACTCTGCAGTTATCGCGTCCCAAGTGGCGGCGTGTTCTGCAACGGCCAGACGCTGTCGCGCGACGGCAGGATTCGAGTCCACCAAGGGCTGATAGTAGGTGAAGATCGTCGGGCCTTCGTCTTGCAGTGTTTGGTGCGTTGCAACAACATACCCAAGCGACGCGCCTTGGTACACTACGTTGTCCCAGGCGATTGGGAACCCCACCTGACGGGGCCGTCGCCGCAAATGCAGGTTGGCAACGAGCCAGGGGCTGTACGAAAAGGCCGAAAAGTGGGGTGGTGGGTCGTCTCGAAACGGTCGAACCAAGTGCCGCGTAACGAAACTTGGCGTCGCCACAATCACCTGCTCCGCAGTCAGAATTTCGTAGCGATTAGTGTTGGCGTCGAGCACCGTTACCTTTACATGATCTGCTTCGGGAAGGACGTCCACAACTAGCCGATCCCGCTGCAGACGATCGCCCACCACCGCTTCCAGATGTCTTACGATCCGGCCGTTCCCCTCCGGCCAAGTCAAGAATGGCGCAGACGACTGCCCTCGGTCAGTCACTCGAGCTGCGTGATAGAAGAGCAGCGCCCAGGCACTTGTGGTCTCAAGGCTGCAACCGTAATCGTCTCGGCATGCGTATCCGAGCATCCAGCGCAATGGCATCGAATACATTTGTTGGGCATCCAGCCATGACGCTGCTGATATTCGGTCAAGTTGAAGCACTTCGTCGTCGCTAGAACATCGAGCCAATGGTAAGTCAAAAGCACGCCTCCCACGTCCATCTCGCCAGCCAGCCCAATGTTGTACGATGGCTTGAAACTGGGCCATCTGGCGCTGATCCTCGCGCGTGAGCAGAGGCGTCGGTATCAGCCCATCCACCCATTGTTTGCCAACGAAAAGACGTTCTTCGGGTTCCCGAACGAGGCATGCTTCAAGCGGAACGATGCTATCGGCAGGGCCTCGCTCGACGACGCCCATCTCAAGTAGCAGAGCGCAGAGACTCTGGTGGTGGCGTTGCGGTAGCGGCAAGTAGTGGGCAGCCCAAGGATACGGGACGACGCCATCCATGCCGTACGTGGCGGTGCCCCCAGCGCTCGCCTCGAGTTCGAGTACGGCGTACCGCGGCTCGCCTTGGCGCTCAAGGCGCCAAGCGGCAGAAAGCCCGGCAATCCCGCCGCCCACGATGACGACCGGTACTTGCCGGCGCGACGCTGTCTCGGGCACATTTCCAAGGTGGCGAATGCGGTGTCCGACCTCCATTCGCCCCCCCACGACCCTGCCGGCAACTGGCTCCGGTCGGGGACGTTGACAAGCTTTCATGCCGAGCGTCGAGCCAAGCAACAGCGTCAACAGTTCTCGTCGGCTGAGCGCCGCGGAGCAATCGCGTGGGAAAGTCGTCATAACGACGCGCAACAAATGGTTACCGGGGATTGGGTCTCGACACTACCAACGGCCTTCCCTCCTGACTGGACGCAGTATTGCGGTGACACCGCCGCCCCAACCTTGAAGTACCGCGACATGACACCGTTGCTGGCGAACTCGGCACCAGTCAGGGAAAAACACCCGTTGACTCCAGTGGTTCCCCGACCCGAGCCGTTTAGGCAAGTCGAATCCGTCGCATAGTCAACCACCGCTGCGCTGGTACCGACATAAGCCGCACTTGCTGGTGGACTGCACGTGCAACCCGAGCAGTCCCTAGTATCGACGACGTTGGCATAGGCAATCTGCCGCAGGCTATCCCAACCACTTGGACAGCTAGTCTGCGGCCCATCGAAATAGATGCACGGAACGGGGTCATACGGATCCAGGGGCTTTAGCATGCAACTGCCGCCGGTCGAGCAACTGCCAGCTGCGGGACCGCTGCAGACCTTCATGGGCTCCAAGCACTTCTCGTCGATTGGCGTCACCGGTGAGCTGGCAGTCAGCGCCGACTGACAGGTACCGCCCGAGACGATTGGCACCCCGACCTTGATCGTGAGCTGCGCGAGGCTTGCCGTCGCCAATATCGATGACTGGGCGAGGTCGACTTCCTGGCACCCTTCGTCGAGGACCAGGTGACAACTCGCACCACTGCCCGTGGTGCAGAAATTCGCTGAACAGTCCATGTTCAGGTCAAGCGGCACGGTCTTGCGCGGACTCGACGCGATCGAACAGACCGGACAACTGCTACACGTCGGTTGTGCAGCAGACACCTTCGAACACCAGCCCGCCGAAACCAACGAACTATAGCCTCCGGACACGTCGCAACTCGGCAATGCGCTTGCGGCCTTCGTCCGCGCAATAGCAATCGGTCCTTTCCAGTTGCCCGGGGGCAGAGGCGGCAGGCATACCCAATTCGCACTGGAGCAATCCGGATCCGAACAATCGATTCTGCCGTCGTCGTCGTCGTCAATGCGATTGTCGCATATCTCTGTGACAATGCCGCCACCTTGGCTCGATGAATTGGTGCCTGAACCACCACTGCCTAAGGCACCGCCCCGACCTGCCAACGTTTGCGCCACAGAGCCTGCCGCAGAATGGCCTCCGGAAGGCACCAAGGAGTCATTGGTAAAATTGTGCGCTGGGAAACTGCAGCCCGAGAACAAACACAGTGCCCACGGGTACCAACAGACAAGACGTCGCCATGGCTTGGTCATTGGTGTATCAGAAAGTCGCTGCAATGTTCACTCCCCATCCCGTGGCCCAAGCAGTCGAAACCACCGAACCACCAGCATGACCTCGTTCCGCACCGGCACCGCGCGTTTGCGTCAGCATTCCCCAAGTGCCGAGACCAATGCCAGTCACGCCAAGCCCGAGAGCCACCGGAGCTGCAATCGACGCTGCCTCGCCACGCCGTTGCACACTTTGCATTCGCTCCGGGCACAGCGATCCAGCACAGTTCTGTTCGAGATCGTTCTTGGCTTGTTGGCGCACTATGAATAGAACAACGGAAGCTGCTACAGCGGCAACACCCGTGCCCATAGCAAAATAAGGCCAAATTGGCGAGGCTCCACGTCGAGATTGCTCACCATCCGCGCCAACGCCATCAACACGTGGGACGAGATTCTGATCATATTGGCGCAGATCGACCTCCGTTCGCTTACCCACTTCGGCCACTATCAACGCGACCCGATGGGCCCCCGTTGGACTGCGCAATGTGAGCTGATGCTGACCGGGGTTGATCACCATCGGCTGATTGAGAACGGCACCGCCCACCAAGATCCCATCGAGCTCGACTCGAAGCATGGCGACCGCAGCGTCGTCACCGAGCAGCAGAAGACTAGGAACTCTGATCTCGAGATCGCGTCGCGCACGCTGCATTTCACCGACTTCGACTAGGCCAGATGCTTGAGCTTCGACCTCGGCGACGCGGTAGTCGCCTAATGCCTCGGTAAGCCGCCCCAAATGTTCTTTGCATCGAGCAAGGTGGTAGCGCACCTGGGGCGTCAACCGCGTTTGCCCTACCTCTTGAAACCTAGCCAGTGCCGCCGCCCAATCCCCTGCAACCTCAAGCACCAAACCATCTTGAAAAATCGCCCGAGCACGCTCGAGGTCATCGGTCGCTTCTGCATGTGTCGCCCCGAAGATCAGTAGCAGCAAGAGCCGTAGGGCGGCCCAATGAACTGAACGGAGTTCCCTTCTCACACGTCTCCTCTGCGACCAACCCGAACGCCTCGAGAAGGCCCGCGAATGATTCCCACGTTGGGGCAGGCTACGCCAGCTGCGCCAACACTTGTCACACAACGCCTTACAATAGACCCAATACACCTACTTGGGGGCCTGGATGGGCACGCCACTGGATCCCTCGCTGTGGGTCGCTACCCCAATGGTCGCTTTGACGTGACCGGCTAGCGAAATGTCTGCCGCTCCGCTTCACCAACTAGGCGCGAATAGGCATCGAAGTGTTCGTCGGTCATGCCGGCACCTCGACGCGTCGAGGTTGGCCCCGGCGGCGACGGGGTCGCCAACCGCTGACTGCCAGAGGTGTGCGATGCCAAGCTGGACATCTTGACGTTGCGGTCAACACGAATCCGAGCGCGTTGCGCCAGTTCATCAATGAAGCGGTCCAATTGCTCGGCGTAGTTTGCCGTGTCGGAATTCTGCCCCGGAAATGCGCAGTCTTTCGCATCGAGTCGCGCCAGCCACGGAACGGTTACGAAGTGAATATCCGCAGCAACGAAGACTTCGTGGATCTGCGGTGCACGCTGCTCGCGAAATACCTCTCCAGGTCCAGAACCCGAAGCAAGCATACTTGGCGTTGACGCCGCAGCGCGCAACGACTGGGAACTTGGCTGCGACGACAGGACCAGTGACATTCGCCCCAAATGAACGTCGCCGCGCACAATGGTTAGCAAAGCACCAATCGGGATCTTCATCTCCCGTTCGGCCAGCTGTAACACGACGAAGTCAGACTTGATATCGATACCACGTAGGTAAACAGTCTTGCGTAACGGGTCCTGACCGACTGCAGAATCCAATGCGCAGCATTGAAGCCCTCGTCCCCTCAAATTTGCGACAATTTGCTGCGCGCGCTGGGCGTCGGCAACAGCGCGCACCACGCTCCACGCACCCGGCCGTAGGCGGGTCCGCAAATCGTAGAGTGCCAGCCCGGTCTCTGCCGCAAGCATCGCCAGTTCGCTCTCCTGGGCTGAGTATTGTGGTCCGAGCAGTATTAACATGCCGCTGCGCCTTGATTCTACCGACAGTGAACAACAATAGCCCAATTTCCACGAGATAGGTATCGAAGACCGACCAACGGCAACTGCCGTGATCCGGCGACAATGCCACCGCTGCGTATATCTGCGCCTCCGCCCTACTCAAAATGCAGTATTGCACCGTCTTTCCTCCCAATCTCGAGAGCAGCATGATAGAAGGGAGCCTCAGGCGAGGTACAACACGATGTCGGAATCATTCCTGAGGCCCCTGGTTGCGTCGGTGGTGTATTCGCTGCTCGGTATGGCGGTTTTTGCGTTGGGTTTCCTCGTCATCCACTGGGTGACGCCCTTCTCGATCCGCAAGGAGATCGAAGAGGATCAAAACACGTCCCTTGGCATCGTCATTGGCAGTGTGGTCATTGGCCTCGCCATCATCATCGCCGCATCCATCCACGGCTAGCCAATCCGCGCTTGTGGACGGCCTGGCGCCGGCCCAACTTCCCCCGCGCTGGCAAGCGAGGTTGTTGTTGGTGATGGTATTGGCCATTGCCACGTCGGGGCTCGTCTACGAACTTGGCATGGCCGCGGTGGCAAGTTACGTCCTCGGTGACTCGGTCCGGCAGTTCTCAATCGTCATAGGAGCCTACCTCTCGGCCCTCGGACTTGGCGCGTACCTCTCACGCTATGTCGAACGACAGCTCGCCGCAGCGTTCGTCAACGTTGAGCTCACTGCCGCATTGATTGGTGGCCTGAGCTCTCCTGGACTATTTATCGTATTTTCCTTGGGCGCATCATTTCAGTTGCTTCTATTGGTTGTGGTCGTAGCCGTTGGTACTTTGGTTGGCCTTGAGCTGCCGTTGTTGATGCGCATCCTAGAGACGAAACTCTCATTCAAGGAGCTCGTTGCCCGGACGCTCACATTCGATTACGCGGGTGCGCTCGTTGGCTCACTTGGGTTCTCCTTGTTTCTCGTGCCCAAATTCGGACTCGTCCAGACGTCCATTCTCTGTGGCCTGCTGAACGCCGCCGTGGCGCTGCTGGCTACTTGGCTCCTCACTGGCAACGATCTGCGCGAGCGACGTTCGCTGCGACTGGCTCGCAGCTCTGCAATCCTGGTCATCGCCATGCTCGTCGTCACACTCATTTTCGCGCCAGGTTGGGTGTCACGTTCCGAGTCGCGTAGCTACGGTCAAGTCAAGTTCGCCCAAGATACCGCCTACCAACGAATCCTTCTGACCCAACGCGCAGGCTCCCTCGAACTATACCTCAACGGCCACCTGCAATTTTCAGCAGCTGACGAATGTCGCTACCACGAAGCCCTCGTGCACCCAGCCTTGGCACAGGTTTCACGTGTTCGAAGCGTCTTGGTGGGGGGCGGCGGCGACGGACTTGCCACGCGTGAAATCCTCAAGTGGCCCGACATCGAACTGGTACGATTAGTCGATCTGGATCCCGCAATGACGGAGCTCGCTCGGCACCAAACCGAGGTCTCAGCGCTCAACCAACACAGCCTCGACGATCCGCGCGTTACCGTGGTCAACCAGGATGCTTTTCGCTGGATCGAATACGACGCCGACTCCTACGATGCTATCATCCTCGATTTTCCGGATCCAACGAGCTATGGCGTCGGCAAGCTGTTCACGGATACTTTTTACGCGCGCCTCGCTCGCCTATTGGCCCCCGGTGGCACTCTCGTCGTGCAAGCGACGTCACCGTTCCTATCGCCAAACAGCTTTTGGTCGATTGAACGGACACTGCGCTCGGTGGGCTACCATACCCTGCCGATGCGTGTCTTCTTGCCATCCTTTGGCGACTGGGGGTTCGTCCTCGCGAAGTTGGAGCCAATCGACCGTGTCGTCGACATCCCGCGGTTCATCCCCCTCGTTTGCCTCGATTCCAGCGCAGCACAACGTTTGACGGAATTTCCAGACGACTGCCTTGCGAACGCTGTGGCGGTGAATCAACTCGTCAATCAATCGCTGGTCCATACCTATCTAGAGGAAGCCAAACGCATCGAGTAGAAGCGTTTGGCCAGCGCCGCGTTCCTGCGCGACCTGCCCCACGACGCAATTCTGACAACACTCGACATTCATTCGCGTTTCTGGCGTGAGCCCCCGCGCCGCAACCACGCGACAATCTGAGTCGCCATGTCGTTGAGACCAACGCTCTCGTCGGAATACCCCGCGACATCAATCGCCCGCGGCATACCATACACAACGCAGCTATCTTCACTCTGAGTCAGTGTCCTACCGCCGGCGTCGCGCAGTGCTCGCACCCCGTCTAATCCATCTTCTCCCATCCCAGTCAACACGACGGATAGCGTGGCCCCCGCGTACACTGCGAGTGCCGAGCGAAACAAGACGTCCACTGACGGCCTACAACTGTTTACTGGCGGTTCGTCGGTAAGCACGATGAAGCGTTGCCCCTGCCCGCGTTCCCCAAGCACCGCCATGTGCCGTCCGCCGGGAGCAATAAACACTCGATTCGCCTGGACAAGCTGACCGGCAGTCGCCTCACAAACTGGCATACGCGATGCCCGATTCAACGTTTCGGCTAACGAGGCCGTGAATATCGGCGGCATGTGCTGCACCACGAAAACCGGTACCCCGAGATCGGCGGGCAGCTGAGGAATGACCTTTGCCAAGGCCTGCGGTCCGCCTGTCGAACAGCCAATTAGCAATGCCTCGACTGCGATATTCGAGTAACGACCTGCACTTGGTTCCGCAATGCTCCCATCGCGGAGTGGGCCCAAACTGGCAGCCGCTCGCTGCTGACCCGACGACAATCTCGCGTGTCCCGCCGTCGCCATTCCGTCCGCTTGTATGCCGACAATTGCGCCAGTTCGGCGAACGCATTCACTCACTTTCCCGACCGAAGCACCAACACTTTCCGAATGCAGGCTTGGCCCGCCAGCACCAGGCTTCACCGAAGTCCTCGCGCATGCCTCGTTCAAAAGACGACGACGCTCGAAACCTCGAAATATCACCTCCAACTGCTGAACTAGTTGGCGGTGATTGCGCCCTACATCACCAGTATCGGCCTTCGGAACGAAATCGAGCGCACCTAACTCAAGCGCTCGCATCGTCAAATCTGCAGAACGCTTGTCAGCGCCGCTGAACAGTACCACCCCAATGCCGGGCCAGCGACGACGGATCTCCTGCAGCGCCTCGATGCCGTCCATCTCCGGCATTTCCACATCGAGCAGCACGATGTCTACTTCCAGAGCATCGAGTCGCTCGAGAGCAATCCTGCCGTTGGCCGCGACACCGACCACCTTGGCATTGGCAATCTCATCCACAACCTTTTGCAGAATTCTTCGATAGACGACCGTATCGTCTACCACCAATACATACAGTTCACTAAGCGCTGAGACCGGCATGTCCAAGACCCGACGACTTGCTAAGATAGCGCCAATTCAGTCGATTTGCCTATCCTGCTGACTTTGCCGAGTGTGCCCTTGTAGCACCCTGACGACATCCTCGGCTGAGCCCTTGAGCCGAGACAAGCCCTTGAGCACTTCCGTCACTTCATGTGTCGATCGCTCGGTTGCTTGATCCACGGTTGCACCGTCAGCTGCTACCTCCGCAGCTGCAGCAGCCGACGAGAGCGCTCCACTGTTCACGCGACGAGCGTTCTCCGCTAGACCGCCTATCGTACTGGCAACCTCTTGCACTCCAGCCATCGCCTCGCCGACATTTCGCGACACCACGTCCGCGCCACTTGACATTTGTTGTACATTTGTCGTCACCTCTTCGGCGCCGCGCGCTGTCGTTGCCAAATGGCGTGCCATCTCGCTCGTAGTAGCCGTCTGCTCCTCGACCGCAGCAGCAATCACACCAGATATGCTGTTGAGCCGCTCGATGTACCCAACAATATCATGGATGACGTGCACGGCCTGACTGGTATTGTCTTGCATCTCTTCGACGCGCTCCCGAATGTCCTCCGTCGCTGCAGCAGTCTGCTTGGCAAGTTCCTTCACCTCGTTGGCAACCACGGCAAACCCTCTACCAGCATCTCCTGCTGACGCCGCCTCAATTGTGGCATTGAGGGCCAAAAGGTTCGTCTGCGACGCAATGCTCTTGATCATTTCGACGACTTTTCCGATAGCCTTCGCCGAACGCCCAAGATTGTCCATAGTGGCAGCGGCACGTTGCGCCCCTTGGGATGCGTCGTGCGCGATGCCGGCAGCCTGTCCAGTGTTGGTCGCAACTTCAGTCAGCGATGCCGACATTTCCGTCACCGCCGCAGCGACGGCGTTTACCGACGCGCTAACTTGGTCGCTTGCGTGAGCGAGCCCCTTCAAAGTCGCCGAGACCTGGGACGAGGCGGTGCTCACTCCAGCCACGTTCGCGCTTAGCTCCTCGGAAGCGACTGCAACTGCCGTACCTAGCTCGTATACATCATTGGAGGCATTCGATAGTGTCCGAGCCTCGGATGCTCCTTGATTGGCCATCGCCAACAGGTGCAAGACCCGCTCCCGAGTCTCACCCACACGACCCGCTGCTGTCTGCCCCGTTGCCAGCAGCCCCTCGATGGCTTCGCAGATAGCGCGAACTTGGCCTAGCAGAACGTGCTGTCGCTCTTCGATCCGTCCCACTGCACGATCAAATGCCTCGGCCACTGGCCGGTCAATCGCGCCATCCTCAGCTCGCACCTGCGACCCGCAACGGACCGAAAAGTCCCCGTCTTCCACCCGGCGCAAGATGGCCACTAGCATCTCGCTTCTGCCACCCTGTGACGGTCGTGCCGTCGTGCCGGCACAGTCTAGAAGCTCATTGATCGCGGCCAGCAGCCGCTGGTCCTTGGGCGACACCATCGACAGATCCGCACGAGCATCTCGTGCCCCATTCTGGAAGTGCACCACTAGCCTTAACACTTCGTCGTAGGCAGCGCGATATTGCTTCTTTCTTGTCGCGGCTTTCGGTGATTCAGGAACGATCGATGCCGACATGGTTCTCTTCAACTCCCTGCGGAATCCCGCAAAATCTTTGTATTTGTGACGACATAAATTCGACGCTATGCCGCTCTACTTTCAACGTGCGATCAATAACTGTCTTAGGTCCAGTATCAGAAGCAGCTCCGCCGGCAGCAGTGCCACTCCGCTCAAGAATTCGCGCTCTACGCCAGTGACGTTCGCCGGTACCGGCTCGATGGCACTGTCGTCCACCTCAACGATGTCTCCAATGCCATCGACCCGGAGTCCGATTGGATCCGCACTTGTGAAGAGATCATCTCGATGGACCCGCGTCCTCACTAGGGAAAGTTCGGTTGTGGACCGCAACATGATGTCGTGCGACGCAGTCGCCTCAGCCTCTCGCTTGATAGCCAAGCGCTTTCCCAGGTCAAACAACGTCACGATTTGCCCTCGCAGGTTTGCCAGTCCGACGATGTAGGGCGGAGCCAATTGCACGGGAGTGCAGTCCAAGCAGACATCGATCTCACGAACCAAGAGAATCTCGACACCAAACACCTGACGCCCAACTCGAAATGACACCAACTGTTTCATGCTGCGCGCTCCCGCCTCGACTGCGCAAATTCGACGAGTGCTAGCGGATCAATCATCGTCGTCAGGACCCCCTCCAGAAGCGTTGAACCTCGCACGCCGGGCCCGTCGAAAAGCGCAGGCTGCAGATTCAATTCAATGTCGACTGCATCAAGAATTCGCCAAACCAAGATCCCTGCCGTCGGCTCAGCGGCACGTCCTGACCCCATCCTTGGAATGAGCAGAAACACCTCCTCCGCAAAGTCAGGCACACCACCAACTGGGAGGAATTGCTCAAGACGGACCAACGGCAGGCCCACACCTCGGTAGCATACGTAGTCCTTGCCTCCAGCACGCTGCAACGATGCCCGATCCACTCGTTCCAACCGCAGCACCTGTTCCTGTGGAACGATGTATTGTTCTGCGGGCGATCCGGCGAACAGAATTACGGACCGTTTGCCGCTGCCGTCTGCCCTTGTCGCGGCCTCTCCGCTCTCTTCAGCGGGATTGGTCGCACCAAAGCGAAGCCCGGCGCGAATCGCGATGCCGCTTGGATCGAGAATCATCGTGACGCTACCGTCCCCGAGAATGGTTGTCCCTGCAAAGCACTCAATGCCCTTGAGAAATAGGGGGAGCGGCTTGACCACGATCTCTTCGGACTCGAACAGGTCATCCACGACCAAGCCATAGTGGTCGGTGCCCGTACGCAGCAACAAAATGTACTGGTCCTTTGTGGTCCCCATTTCGCTTGCCGACCGCGACGGCCCAGCCGAGCCAGTAACGCCCAACACGTCACGCACCTCGACCAGTGGCACCAACCGTTCACGCAATCGGAGCATTGGCGAGCCATGGAGTAGCTTTATGCGGTCATTGGTATCGTCTGACTTCACCCAAACGAGTTCCACGATACTGGCCTGTGGCACTGCGAATCTCGCCCCAGCGGCACCGATGATAAGCGAAGGAATGATCGCTAGCGTCAGAGGCAGACGGAGCTGGACCGATGTGCCCATACCTGCCTCAGAGTCGATTTCAATTTGCCCACCAAGAGCCTCAACGTTGTTGCGCACGACGTCCATGCCTACGCCGCGCCCTGAAACGTCACTGACCTGGTCCGCTGTGGAAAAGCCTGGCATCATCAGCAGATTCACGATATCGCGATCCGTAGCCTTTTCGCTCGCGCCCGGCGCAATCAGTCCCTTCTCGAGTGCCTTGCGCAACACCTTGGCGCGGTCAATTCCGCGACCGTCGTCTTCAACGACAATCTTGACCTGACCGCTCTCATGCGACGCACTCAATAGGATTCGCCCAACCTCGGGCTTGCGGCGTTTGCGTCGCTCTTCAGGGGTTTCTATAGCGTGGTCGACCGCATTGCGCACGATATGCGTCAACGGACCAGCCAACGCCTCAATGATCGACTTATCTAGTTCTACGTGGTTGCCCTCAGCACGCAACTCCACGTCTTTGCCAAGTTGCCTGCCCAAGTCACGGGCTACGCGGGCAAATCGACCAAATAGAGAGCCAATTTGCTGCATTCGCGTCTGCATGATCCCTTCTTGGAGATCGGTGGTCACGCGGTCAATATGCTGCAATATGATACCGAGGCCCGGCGACTTGTCGCCCTGCTCCTTCAGTGCGCGCAAGAGTTGATTGCGACCCAGAACGAGCTCGCTTGCGGAATCCATCAGGCGATTGAGCAACTCGACACGAACACGCAACGTGTCGTTGGCTTCATTCGCTTGCTCGCGATGGCCCGAGGCTGGTGCGGTCCTCTCCTGCGGCACTGATGGTGCGACCAGGCTCACCGCATCACGCTTAGGCGTCACGGACACCACTGGCAAGGGAGGGTTTGCGTACAGTGAGTTGGGCTCGACACCCGGCAAGCCACGAGCAACCGCATTCGCTTCGACGGGCCGCACTCCCTTGCTAGGGGACGTATCCTTCCCATCGGCATGGCCCGCGTCGTCTACCAGAAGGCTAAAGCAACGCTCGGGCAGTCCTGTGGCCACGGCGAGGAGCTGGCGCTCCAGAACGGTAGCAATCTCCCACTCGAATACTCTTGCTGCCGCGTTCACACTGGTCCCAGGCGCGGGGCTGCACTCGATGATCTGGCCAATACTCGCCAGTGCAGCGCCCAGACTTTCCGCCGTCATTCCAGTCGCTGGCAGGTCGACATCGCCACGAACAGCGATTCGATAGATCTTTTTTCCGTGCGCACGATGGGCCAGCCTCATCGCGTCTCGTCCGGAGTTCTCCGCGTCCATCTGGCTAATGGTTGGGGCGCGCTCTACAGACACCGCAGGGCAAACTGCAATTGCTGGACTATCGAGCTTTGCTTGCTGCTCTCCTTGCCGCTTCTCTACCACTGCCTCCAAGAGGAGCCGTTCTTCAGTGCAGTCCACAGCGTTACTGTCGCGCACGTCTTCCACCATGCGCCGCAGCACGTCGACCCCCCGCAGCAGGGCATCAATCACCTCCGGTGCGATGCTCAATTTGCCATCACGAATGAGCATCAAGACGTTCTCCATGACATGACTGAAGCCCTTGAGAGACTCGAATGCCAAGAACGCTGCTCCACCCTTGATGCTGTGGATTGCTCGAAAAACGCGATTGACGATCTCCGAAGCCGTCCCAGTCCCTTGCCGCTCCATCTCCAACAAGTCAGGCTCGATAGCGGTCAGGTGCTCTCGACTCTCCTGAATGAATTCCTCCAGGATTTCCAGTTCGTCTTCGGTCATGGGATAACCCGAACAACAATACGGTTCCATCCGCGCCGGGCTTAATGCTGTTCGGTCAAGGCACTTCGTCGTCGCTCCCTTCAGCCCCCCGCTGAATTCATTGAGCATCTACCGCTTAAGTCGGAACCGCTGAAGTCCGTATGCCCGCCCGACAACCCCAACTCTCAAGGCAACCTCCCTCCTGCGCCCCGTGACTGACAGTCAAAAGGAACCCCCACGCAGTATCGACGGCGGTGATCCAAAACCGCTGTCCCCCACGGGTCTACTTCCGCAGCGGGGAATGTCCTTCGCAGTGCAGGGCCCCACCATGTCACCGAATGAATTCACGTTGTTTCGACAATGGGTCGAGCGGCACTGTTCACTCGCTCTTGGTGAAGACAAGAAGTACCTACTTGAGACACGGCTCGCTCGCATCCTGACCGAGAATCAATGCGAAACATTCCTCGAACTCTATCGAAGAATCGGCAACAACGACAATCCAGCACTTCGCGACCGAATTGTCGACGCCGTGACAACACACGAGACGCTCTGGTTTCGAGACGAGGCCCCCTGGGATGCGCTTCGCACCCACATCCTGCCCCAACTGGCGAAACTGGCACACGAGCGCGGTGAACCCGTCCGCATCTGGTCAGCGGCATGCTCGACTGGACAGGAACCCTATTCGCTAGCCATCCTGATCGACGACTATTGTCGCACTCATCGCGAGTTTCCAGTTTCGCCAGATCAGTTCCAAATTTGCGCCACTGACGTGTCAGCCCCTGCGCTGATGTTAGCTGTAGCAGGAAGATACGATGCCATCTCGATGCGTCGCGGGTTCACCAACAATTTTGAGCCTTACCGCAAAATCTACTTCTCCAACACCGGTTCGATTAGCACGGTCTCCACCGAGCTTCGCTCGCGCGTGCGATTCAAGCGCCACAGCCTGCAGGATTCTTTCGCCGAGCTTGGAACGTTTGATTTGATTCTGATGCGCTACGTTACGATCTATTTCTCTGTTGACTTCAAAACAAAACTTTGGCCGCGCGTCCGCGCCGCCATGCGCCCCAACGCTCGATTGCTCCTCGGTGCAGCCGAAACTCTCCTCGATCAGACGTCTGGACTGAATCTGGAACGTCTGGATCGCGCCTACTACTATCGACTAGGCCCACGGGTAACACCATGACCCAGAACCCTGCTCACCACATCCTCGCAGTCGACGATTCACGCATGATGTTGCGGCTTATTCGCGGTGCAATTGAGACACTCGGTTACGAACCGTTGGAAGCTGCCAACGGCAAGGTCGCGCTCGAAGTGCTGGCCCAGCATTCAGCTGACGTGGCGCTCATCCTGATGGACTGGAATATGCCGCAAATGAACGGGCTTGAGACACTCCGTGCACTCAAGTGCGAGCCGAATTTCGCCCATATTCCGGTGATGATGGTTACGACGGAGAGCGAGAAACAGGCTGTCGTTGAAGCGATTCGAGCGGGTGCCATTCATTACCTCACCAAGCCATTCTCACAGCAGGATTTGGTTCTGCGTATGATGGAATGCCTCGGGAGGGGTCTGGAGCTCTAACCATCAATGTCGAATTCGTCGCTCACACGTGACCAGATTCTGGATGCCGTATGGCGCACGGATCAGCTTCCGCCTTATCCAGGAATCATCGGCGAGGTCGAGCGCGAATTATCCAAACCCGACCCGACGACATCGCGGGTCTCTGCCATACTCATGCGCGACCCTGCTTTGAGTGCCTCTGTACTTCGCCTTGCCAACTCCGCAATCAATGCCGCTCGCAATGAGACAACCAGCATCGCGCAAGCGGTCGTACGCCTCGGTCTACGACAGACCCGGAAAGTTATGCTAACAGCTGCGTTGGTCCAGCGATGGCCCGCAAGTCGAGCGGTCGATCAACGTTTGTTCTGGAGTCATTCGATCGCGGTTGCCTTGACTGCCAGCGAATTGGGGAAAAGTGCCAAAGTCGCCGTTCCACCCGACACCATTGAAGCGACATTCACGGCTGGGATTCTCCACGACCTCGGCGCCATGTTGCTCGCTCGAGCCTTCCCTGAGCAATACTCGATCTTGACAGAATTGCGCATCGAGCAGGGACGAAGTGCAGTGTCGCTCGAGTTAGAGCATTGGGGCATAGACCATGGCGAAGTTGGCGGCATTGTTGCCTGTCGTTGGCGGCTCCCCGACGCGCTTCGCGACGCCGTCGCGTTTCATCATCATCCTTGGCAAGCACGCCAAGAACACCGCTTGCTCACTCAACTGATTCATGTTGCTGACTTCCTTTGCAGCTGCCAAGGCTTCAATCGAGCTGAAGACGGGCTTCCCGAAGAGTTCGACAATGCATCCTGGGATGCACTGGGGCTCCAAGTGGAACAGGCCCACGAGCTGCTCGAGGGCGTCATGAGACAAGGAGAGCAGTCCAAGGAATGGGTTAGCCTCCTTGGCGGGGCCGGAAGGGAGCGCGCGTGACAACCTGTCACCTAAGTCCATTCGTTGACGGCGTAACTGAGCTAGTCGCCACTATGTTTCAGAGCCAGTGTGAAGTAGACGCTGCTGTCCAAGAGGACGCAGCGGATGTGTCGGGCGTCATCGATCTGATCGGGGCTACGGCGGGACGGTTTGCTTTGTCGTTTCCGCGCGCCACCGCAACACGTATGGTGGCGCAACTACTTTCGCTGGACGAAGTCGATGTGGATGACGAAATCCTCGGAGACGGTGTTGGCGAGTTAGCTAACATCGTAGCCGGAGCGGCCAAGAGCCGCTTCCCGGACGACTCAAGCCGGTTCAAATTGTCACTACCATCAGTCGTGCTGAGCGAGCGTCATGCACCACCTTTGCGAGATGCCAGCGGCGTCTTGTACCGCCGAGTGACCACGGACTTCGGAGAGTTCTCGTTACGGGTTTGGTTTGATACGTAGTGGTCTATGGCCGCTGCGCTCGCGCCTGCGCCGTCTCCGAACTGGCGAACTTGAGTGCGCGCTTCCGAAGCGCAGAAAATAGCCGCATACGCGGTTCCGTCTCAGACCACTGGCAACCACCTAAACCGGCATAGCGCGCAATTGCTCCCGACACGCTGCCGCAGCCACGATACCCACGACTCAACAATTTGGCTGCCGCCCACGCCGCCATCGTGGTACTCGGCAAGTCGCTTCCTTGCATGGCGTACCATTCGCTCTCTACTGGCAAGATGCGATGAATCTGCCACAGCGACCGCGCACGATGCAGAACCAGTCCAGTTTGCACGTTTCGAATCGGATCGCACTCGTAACTGCGACAGTTTCCATCGTGCACGTTCTTTGCCATGCGTGACTCGGAATAGGCTTGGCTGATCAACAGCACACCCAAATCTAGTGCGGGCAGTGGCCAGAGTGGCCTACAGTCCGCAGTACGATAGACGTCGGAACAAGTGGCTCGTTGGCTCGCTTCCGCGACTGCATCGGCTATCACCTGCAAACGAGCCTGCCGCGCTCCCGGGTCCTCTCGATCGAGGTGGTGAGCCGGCAAACCGAGCAACACAAGAAATAGGGTCTCCCGAAGAGGCAACGCCGTTGGTTATGACACATCATCGTGTGACCCCACAAGCCACAAGGCTTGCGCTGCGGGGCCCTGCGGCAGACTCAGCAAACAAACAAGCTATTTTCTACAACTTCAGAAACCTGGTGACGGCACGGGAGGCAGTGCATTCCACTGATTGACCCCACCGCCAGGCGCTGACCTGCTGCCCGAAACGGACGACCGCCGCCCGAGCGCCTTACGTCGCGATTCTCTTAAATCTAGCAGCTGGCTGGCGCCGGCTGTCGACGAAGCGTCGTTTGTGACCACTTGACTCTGTTTCACAACCGGGCTCGCTGTCGGCTGCAACTCGACAGTATTGTGTGTCAACAACTTGTGACTTTGAGACCGAGACAACCACAACGACCCAAGCCACGCCAATGTGGCACCGACGATGAGTGCTAGCAGGACCTGCCACCAACCACCAACGGGACGCGAGCTAACTGGTGACATGGTGCGGTTGGCGCTGCGCCACGCTGAATCGTCCGACACTGGTGACGCACTCGCGTCTGGCTCCGTTCCTCCCCCGCCCAGCGCGACATCCAGCGCTGACTTTCCCACCGAACTCGCCTCATCTGGTAGCGCGCGTATTGAAACGTCGCGCTGAGTCAGTTCAGCACTGTCTGCAATTCGAATAGCATCACGGAGAGCCGTGCGCCGTTCTTCCTGAGCTGAGCCCATGATGTCAAGCATGAGGCGACCGATGTCCTCTTGTCGTACTCGCCCTAGTTGCGAGTCCAGCACTGACTCGAGCGCGAGCTCTAGCTCGAGAGCCGACTGGTATCGCCGATCCGGATCCCGCTCGATGGCGCGCAAAGCGACTTTTTCGACCGCATCGGTGATGGTGGGAACCAGTTCGCTCGGTCGCACCACCGATTGGTCGGAGATGATGTTGTGAAGCGTTGCAATGTCATTCTCACCACGAAACGGATGCCGCCCCGCTAGCAGTTGATAAAATATGATCCCGAGCGAGAACACGTCCGCGCGACGATCGACCGATTTGCCGAGCGCTTGTTCTGGCGCCATGTATGGTGGCTTGCCTCGAGCGTAGCCGATGCTTGTCGTATCGGAAGTACGCCCAGCAATCTTAGCCACGCCAAAATCAAGAACTTTTACATTGCCGTCATAACCAACCAATATATTCTGCGGCGAAACGTCACGATGGACTAGTCCAATTTGCTTTCCTTCATCGTCACATAATTCGTGAGCTGCGTGCAAACCAGCACACACATCCGCAATGATTCGAACGGCGAGACGCAATGCAATCCCGTCACGCTCCGCGGCACGCCGCCGCAAAACGCTCAAGGATTCACCGTCAACCCACTCCATCACGAGATAGAGAATCTCGTTTTCCTCGCCTAGGTCGAGGATTTCAACGACATGCTCGTGGTGGATTCGTGATGCAATTTGTGCCTCGTCTAGAAACATCCGCTCGAACCGTGGATCCTCAGAAATCGACGGAAGCATGGTCTTGATTGCGACGACCTTACTAAACCCACGCGACCCACGTTGCCTGGCAGCCCAAACCGCCGCCATGCCTCCTTGCGCGATGGGAGCCAAAAACTCGTAGCGGCCAATGACTTGACCCGGCTTGATGTCTGAAAGATGCCTCATGCCCCGGCTGGCTAAATCCAGGCGACGATATCACGTTCGTAGCCCCATGAGACCCGACGCGGGCGGCTCGCAACTCATGTTGCGGCGAAACCACGGATTTTTGCGCCCCTCGAAAAAGAACTTTAGGGCCGGCCAATCGTTGCGCTACCGTCGTAACGGCTTCGTGATATGGCCTCGGCCATGCGATTTCGAACAACGGGCTGTGTGTCCGCGCTGCTGCTTGCTGGGGGATTCGTTGTGTTGGGGACCACCGCAGCCGTTGCCCAGTCTTCCACTCCAAATTCCAGCACCAAAGTTGCGATTGACCCCAGACCGGTTGTGCGAGATCCAGCCGTGGGCGCAATTGACACGTGGGTAAGCGGATTATCGCAGTCAACGCTCGCTAACGGATTGCGCGTCGTCCTCGCGCCGGATACCGAATCCCCCACTGTCAGTGTGTGCGTTACGTACGACGTAGGGTCACGAAACGAGGTTCCAGGGCAAAGCGGCTTCGCCCACCTCTTTGAGCACATGATGTTCCAAGGCAGCCGAAATGTTGGCAAAGGGGAGCACTTCCAGTTGGTAACGGCCCGCGGCGGACAACTCAACGGCACTACATCGACGGACCGCACGAATTATTTCGAGACCCTGCCAGCCAACGAGTTGGAACTGGGCCTGTGGCTTGAAGCCGATCGAATGCACTGGCTCGACATAAGCGCGGAAAATTTCGAAAATCAGCGCGCAGTGGTCAAGGAGGAGTACCGCATGCGTGTAGAAAATGCAGCGTACCGCCCGGCGCTCATCGAACTCGAGCGTTTAATCTTTGCAGGCTATGCGCCATACGAACACCCGACGATTGGATCTATGGCTGATTTGGACGCCGCCAAACTCGAGTGGGTTCAGGACTTCCACGCCCGCTACTATGCGCCGAACAATGCGGTATTGACAATTTCCGGTGGCTTCGACACGGACATTGCGCTCGGACTCGTCAACAAGCACTTCGGGTCGATCGCGTCCGTCAACGTGACCTCATTTGCCAATCCTGCCGTACCACCGTTATCAACCTCGGAGCGGAGGACGCAAGTCGACGACGTAAATGCCAAGACTGAGGCGGTGTTGGTGGGTTGGCGGATCCCCGAGAGTAGAACGGAAGCTCACTATGCACTTGAGATGGCAGCCAAAATCCTTGCAGATGGGGAGAGTTCGCTGCTCTACGAAAGCCTGGTACGCAAGCACTCGCTGGCTCGTGACGTCTCGGCATACACGTACGACCACCGTGGTCCCGATGCGTTCGTCGTAACGATTGAACTCAACCAGAATTCGAAACGCGCCGAGGTGGAGCAGCTCCTCGAGCGACACCTCGGGCAGCTCGCCACGCAAGGGCCGACCGAAGAGGTCCTGCAACGCGCCAAACAACGAACTCGCTCAAACTTCGTCTTCGGTCTACAGTCGAACCAATCCCGCGCGATTGCGCTTGGTGAATATGCCACTTACTTCGGCGATCCGCGCCTCATAGCCAAAGATTTCGAAGCACTTCTGCGCGTTACCCCAAAAGACGTCATGACTGCGATGAGTCGCTACTTGTCGAAAGCAGCTCGCACTCTGGTCGCTGTGCGCCCAGTCACGCAACCAAAACCAGCGACACCAAGCAAGAGCACTGCCACCACCAACCAGCCCAAGCCGGAGAATCGTTAGATGCCTTCCTCCAAAGTATGTTTGACGTTCGTCGCTTCGGTCGCGCTCGGTGCGTGTCAACCAAGCGCAATGGCGCCCACCACCAAACCGCCCGCCCTAGCACCAATCAACGTCAATTCTACGGTGACCACACCGACAGCGCTCAAAGAAATTCCACCAGCTTCTAATTCTGGTGCGACTAGGCCATTTCCAACAATCGCAACCGCGAACCTTTCCAATGGTCTTGCGCTTGATGTCATCGAGCGTCACAGCATGCCCGTCGTGCAGCTGTCGCTGGTTGTCGCGGCGGGTCATGCGCGCGACGCCAACCACCCCGGCGCGGCGCGTGTATTGGCCCAGCTTCTCGAAGCCGGTGGCGCAGGCCCTTGGACGAGTGAGAAATTGCGGGAGACCGTGGATGCCCTTGGGTCCTCTTTGGATATCGTGTCGACACGAGACAACTTGCGCTGGTCGCTGGCTGTCACGGCCGACAAAGTGCCGGATGCACTTGCGATCTTGTCGGCCCTGGCACAAAAACCACATTTCGACCGCAAGGAGTTCTTAAAGCTCAAAGGTCGCGAGCTTGAACGCGTCAGGAGTCTCGCCAAGACGAGCGGGGGGTGGCTCGCTCAGTACTGGCTACATCGCGAACTTTATCGCCAACCGATGGGGATCCACCCGTATGCCTCAGTCGACGTCCTGCCGAGTGAGGTCGAACGTCTCGGACTCGACGACTGCCGGGAATTCTACCGAGCACATATCGTGCCAAAAAACAGCCGGATTATGGCCGTGGGTGCGGTGGATCTAACCACGTTGACGCGCGAGGTTGAAAAAGCGTTTGGAATGTGGACGAGCCACGACGCACCCGATGATGGATTGGCCGAACCCTCTTCTACAGAAGAGCTGAAGGTATTCGTCATCGATCGACCCGGTAGTGCACAGAGTGATCTGTTGCTTGGCTTGCTTGGCCCTTCTCGACGCGAAGCTGAGTTTCCCTCTATCATGGCGATTCAGCAAATTTTGGGCGGTGGTGTCGCTGGAAGGCTATTTCTGGACATACGCGAGAAGCGTTCGCTTGCGTATTCGACGTACGCGGGGGTCCAAGAAGTCGCCGCGGGGCCCAGTGTGCTCACGCTTTCTGCCGGGACGCAGACGCAGAAAACCGCTGAGGCCGCATCCGCATTGCTTGAGCATTTCGACCGAATTGCGACTGACCCTGGAACGCTGCAGGAGCTCGAAACTGCCCAGAACTACATCGTGCGGGGTATGCCTGCGCGGTGGGAAACCGTAGAGTCGCTCTCGAGTCAGCTGCTCTTGCTTCGGACTCAGAACCAGTCTGAACGGTATTTCGACGACCTACGCGAGCAAGTGACCAGTCTCTCCACGGTGGTCCTGCACGAACCGGCGACGCGCTATTTTCAGCGCCGACACGCCACGCTGGTAGTGGCAGGTGATGCCAGCAAGATCGCCGAGAGCCTTCGACCATTGGGTCCAGTCGAGATCCTGGATCCGGAACGCGAGTTCTCGATTAAGCACAAGCTGTCCGCCAAGTAGGGCGCCACGCATCACAGCGTATCGCAGTTTCTCAGCACCAACACCAAACCTGGCCCAGGTTGGTGTGACCAAAGGCGTTCCGCCATGGCACATCCTGATGGGCCTGCATTGGCGATCGGCTCAGTGACGAAATCCACGCGCCCATCCAGTGGATTCGTGCGTCAAATGGTCGGCGAAATGGCCTCACCAGTTTTGTGTTCTCGTCGACGTCGTCTGCGCGCAATCGAGTACTTTCAACTCGACACTTGCCAAGCGCAGCTCCGACGAAGTTTTGACCGAACCATAAACCTCGTTCCTGAACGGAATCAGATTCGCAGTGTGCTGCCCCCGTCCCTGCGCTGCGGCAGTACAGCAACTTGTGGACTACCGGTTGAGAGCTCGTGAACAACCGGTGGTCATCCTCTGTTCAGCTCTACGAAAGTTCAGTACCTACGACAGCTTGGCCCTCGGACGCACGACCAGTTGTGGTTTAAACTTGCACCACCCCAAGTGGTTGGGGTATCCCGTGAGGTCCCTACTGAATGAACTTCCCTGTGCGTCAGTTTAGTGCGAGCGAAATTCATGCCAGCGTTCTGGGGGCTGGGTAATCTTTCGTGAAGCGGCCGGACAATCGGTTACTTGGATTTGGGGTCAACAAGCAGAGCCTGGAAGCTCGTTGGTTAATTGACTGAAGTGGCCTGTGACCTCCGATCCGATTTGGGATCACGGTTGTGAACACCCTAGAGAGGCTTCGAAGTCTAGGAGGCAAGTGATGGAACAGACGACGCTGGTTGGTACGGACTCCCACGGAGAAATGGTCGACAAGGGCAACGTTATGGCGAGTGACAAACTCAGCGACTCAGCAGATGTCCGGTTCGCTAGCTCAAACAATTTGGAGACGAGCACCGGTTCGTCCGAATCCGTGGGGTCGGAAGCGAATGTTCCGAGCTCCGCGCCGAAAGCTTCGGAGCGTGCATCGGCTCGTCCACGCTCCAAGCGCGGGCTCAACTTGTCCCGTCGTTACACCGAGGTCGGTCAAGATCCCTGTGCGTCAGTCGTCTGGGAATGCCGACAAAGCGTCATCAACAATTCGGACGGTAGCATCGTATTCAAGATGGAAGGCGCGGAGATTCCGGCTGGGTGGAGTCAGCTCGCGACTGATATCGTCGTATCGAAGTACTTCCGCAAGGCGGGCCTTCATGGCGACAAGAATCTGGGCGAAACAAGCGTTCGCCAAGTGGTTGGTCGCCTTGCTCGCACCATCCGTTCCGCTGGAGAACAGCTCGGAAGTTACTTTTCCACACGCAAGGACGCGGACACATTTGAAGCCGAGTTGACGTACATGCTCGTCAACCAATACGGGGCGTTCAATTCGCCAGTTTGGTTTAATTGTGGTCTTTATCACGAGTACCACATCGAGGGGTCGGGGGGCAATTGGGCCTATTCCGAATCGACGGATACCATCGTCGAGACCAGCAATGCTTACGAACACCCCCAGTGTTCGGCCTGTTTCATCCAAGCTGTCGATGATGACCTCATGGCCATCTACGAATTGGTTCGAAATGAGGCTCGACTGTTCAAATATGGCAGTGGCACAGGCAGCAACTTTAGTCGAATCCGCGGCAAGCAGGAGAAGCTGTCTGGCGGCGGCACTTCGAGCGGACTGATGAGCTTCCTTGAGGTTCTCGATCGTGCTGCCGGTGCCACCAAGAGCGGTGGGACAACCCGGCGCGCCGCCAAGATGGTGTGCCTCGACATGGACCATCCGGAGATCGTCGATTTTATCAACTGGAAAGTCCGCGAGGAAAAGAAGGCAAAGGCGCTCATCGCCCAGGGCTACGACAGCGACTTCAACGGCGAGGCCTATCGCACCGTCAGCGGCCAAAACTCGAACAACTCGATTCGCGTCACCGACGATTTCATGCGCGCCGCACTTGCGGGTGGCGTATGGCAGACGCGCGCGCGAACCACGGGAGAAGTCGTTGACACCCTCGACGCGGCGAGCCTCTGGAAGAACTTGGCAGATAGTGCTTGGGCCTGTGCCGATCCGGGCGTGCAATACGACTCGACAATCAATCGGTGGCACACGTGTCCGAACTCCGGTCGAATCAATGCATCGAACCCCTGCTCCGAATACATGTTTCTCGATGATTCGGCGTGCAATCTCTCGTCGTTGAACCTTACGAAGTTTCTCGACTCGTCGGGCACCTTTGACGTCGAGGGTTACCGACATGCAGTCGATGTTTTCTTCTTGGCGCAGGAGATTTTGGTCGATTTCTCGAGTTACCCCACGCAAGGTATCGCTCAGAACTCACATGATTTTCGACCATTGGGTCTTGGGTTCGCAAACCTTGGCACTTTGCTGATGCTACTTGGGATCCCGTACGATTCCGACGCTGGGCGCAACATTGCCGCTGCACTAACGGCGATTCTCTGTGGTCGTGCGTATGCCACGAGCGCCCGCATTGCCAAAGCAAAGGGGCCATTCCCTGGCTATTCGAAGAATCGCGAGCCCATGCTGCGGGTAATGCGCATGCACCAAGACGCGGCCTACGCGATCAATCGCGATGCCTGCCCCGAGTCTCTATGGAGAGCGGCATGTGCCGACTGGGATGATGCCGTGAAGCTCGGTATCGATCACGGTTATCGGAACGCCCAATCAACAGTACTCGCCCCGACCGGGACGATTGGCCTGTTGATGGACTGCGACACGACAGGGATCGAGCCGGACTTTGCTCTGGTCAAATTCAAAAAGCTTGCTGGCGGAGGTTACTTCAAGATCGTCAATAGCTCGGTACCGAATGCACTGCGCCGGCTAGGCTACACCGAAGCGCAAACTGCCGAGATTGTAGCCTACGTTTCCGGGACCAATACTTTGCTTGGCGCGCCGCAAATCCACCGCGCGAGTCTCAAGGACAAGGGCCTCACTGACGAGGATCTCGCCAAGATCGAAGCTTCCATTCCAGTCGTTTTTGACCTCAATCTTGCCTTTGCTCCTTGGGTGCTTGGGCGAGATACTTACGAGCGCCTAGGCGTCGATGCCCAGAAAATCGGCAAACCCGGGTACAATTTACTTGTTCATCTCGGGTATTCGCGCGAGCAGATCGATGAGGCAAACGAAACCATCATTGGTCGTATGACCATCGAAGGTGCACCCCACCTCAAAGCCGAACACTTCCCCGTGTTTGATTGTGCCAATCGCTGCGGCAAAACCGGGCGGCGCTATCTCGCTCCCATGTCGCACATCCGCATGATGGCAGCCGTGCAGCCATTCCTTTCTGGTGCCATCAGTAAGACCGTCAATCTCCCGAATGAGGCTACGGTCGAGGACGTTCAGGAGATCTATCAAGAGGGGTGGAAGTTAGGCCTCAAGGCGGTCGCGCTCTACCGTGACGGATGCAAGGCTTCGCAGCCGCTGTCAACATCAAGTGAGAGCAGTGACAAATCCACTGAAAGGACGAGCGAAAAGACGGCTGCAGCCACGATTCCAATCGTAACACCATCAGCTGTTCCGCCCTCGACGTTGAGCCGTCCCGAGGGTTCTCGTGTACGTCTCCCTAAGAAGCGCAGGGGGTTCACACAAGAGGCCTACGTGGGCGGCCACAAGGTTTTCCTTCGCACCGGCGAATATGAGGAGGGTGCCCTCGGCGAGATCTTCATCGACATGCACAAGGAAGGTGCCGCCTTCCGCTCACTCATGAACTGCTTCGCCATGGCCGTCTCGGTGGGCCTTCAGTACGGTGTGCCGCTCGAAACCTTTGTCGAACAATTCACCTTCACGCGATTCGAGCCACATGGCGTGGTTTCTGGACATCCCAATATTAAATTTTCGACGTCGATCGTCGACTATATCTTCCGGGTTCTCGGGGTCGAGTATCTGCAGCGGTATGATTTCGCTCAGGTCAAGCCCACTGAAGCTCCGGCAGTAATCGATGACCCTACTGGCCGTTACCTCGAGTCACCATCGTCTGCGGATCGAGGTCCCCAGACCGATCCCGAACAAGCCGTCGTCGGGAAGCAAGAACATCCGCTTGCACCACTAGGCGCCACAGCGAGCAACGTGACAGTCCGCAACGAGTTGCCTATGGCTCAGCCTCATACCGCACTCGACGCCCAGCTGGACGAGATGATGGGCGATGCGCCTGTATGCGATTCTTGCGGTCACATAACGGTTCGTAACGGTGCCTGTTACAAGTGTCTCAATTGTGGCAACTCGATGGGGTGCAGCTAGCCGCCAATCCCAACCGGCCCTCCACCTCATCGCATCTAGTCATTTGGACCAATGACGAGGCGAATTGAAGGCTGTTTATCCAGTCCGCTTGGACTAGTCCCGGTCCGGGACGGCGGAGAAGGTCACTTTTCTGGAACGGGATTCGGCTGGGATCCCTTGATTGGGTGCATTTCTGCGCTGACTCGAGTAAAAGGGGAGGAGCCGGGCTGAAGCACGGCCAAAAAGAGGACGTCCCATGAACCGAATGTTCACAAGTCTGCTCGTTTCCCTGACCATTCCCCTTACGACAATCGTTCTCGTGGGATGCAAGAAAGACGAAGCTCCTCCACCGCTGCCTTCCGCTGCGGCACCCGCGACTGAACCAAGTCCAGTCCTTGCGATCGAGCCGGTTCCGGATGCTGCCCCCGACGCTGGTGCGCCCGCCAAGAAATTGACCGGAGGTGGCGTTGCCTCAGCAACGAACTTGAAGGCCTGCTGTAGTGCTCTCGCTCAGAACGCCGCCAGCGCGCCGGAGCCTAATGCCACGTACATGAAGCAGGCGGCCGCCACCTGTGAGATTCTCGCTGCACAGGGCAAAGACAAGGGCAGTCTCGTAGCAGTCATCACCGGAATGCTTAAAGGCGCTGGCGTGCCCGCCGCCTGCAAGTAGGCGCTGTAGACTCCACGCGCACACCACGATTCGCGAGATATGTGAATCCCCAGTAGTCTCACGTGAGCGCGTCGGGTCCAAACGTTGAACATGCCAGTCACACGAATCGAGCGACGGACGAGGTCCGTCGCCCGATACGACGCGTCATTGCGAGCTGGCCGTCCCCGCGGACTCCATTCCGGAAGCACCAGCTTGAGCCCAAAGCCCTGCGGCTCCTGCGCCCGCGGTGCTACTGTCTACGCTTGTGCTACCTGCAACGGAACTTGCGCCAGCAGATAGCACTGCAGGCCCACCTGCAACCGAACTTGCGCCAGCAGATGGCGTTGCAGGCCCACCCGCAGCACCAAGGCTACTTGTACCGCCTGCGCCTAAATTGATACTGTCGCCGGGCTCGATGCCCCAGACACGAGTTCCTCCGACATAAACCGTAACGCGATCGGTGAATCCCGTCATGCTCCCCGTGAAGCTGTAGTCGTTGCTTGCATCAGCAATCAGGTAGCTTTGGTCGTGCAAACCAGTTTGCAGATCAACGCTCGCACCGGCCTTGAGCGACGGCATTGCGACGCTAGTCGTCGGCACGAAAGACATTTCGATACATCGATCGGCACCGGGCAAAGCAACTGTGGAGAACTCGATCGTTATGTTCTCCTTCGCCAAGCCACCACCTACGTAGTAAGTGTCGAGTACTGGTGTCATCCAACTGTCGATTGTAAAATAGTACCGGATCTTGACCGCCAACAAGTCGACTGCCAGAGAACCCTGGTTGACTAGCGCCATAGTCGTCTTGATGTTCTTGTTTCCCTCAACGGTTTGAGCAGCCGTCATTTTGATACCAAGGCCATCCGTCGGCGGAGCAACCGTAGATATGGCAGCCCCTCCAGTGGCTGTTGCCCCACCGAAAGTACTGAGCGTTCCGCCAGAACTGGTATTCGTCATGGTGCCACCCTGGCTCGTAGCATTGCCAGCTGAGGCACTCTGCGTACTCAGCGTCGTTCCGCCTCCGTTGGTCATTAGATTCGTCTTGCCACCAACGCCATTTGACCCACCCTTCGAGAAGCTTGCGCTCCCGGTCGAAGTCGTAGTTCCGCCTGAACCTTGGTTGCTCTTGCCACCAATTGCAGCACCGACTTCCACCTTGGTCCCCTCAGCGCAACCGCCTACTATCGTAGGCATGCCGAGGACCAACATAGGAAATAGGCAAAATCGTCGTAGCATTTCTTCGACCTCAAAAGCAAGCGGGGGACCAGCGGGTTGAGGCTGACGCGCTGGGCTAGTTTCGTCAACCGGCGCGGTCAGAAATGTGACCTGGCAATAAGCTGCCTCGGCCTTGATCTCAAGCGATTGCAGCACAGCTGCATTGCCTCGCCATCGAGACGGAGGTCTTCACGTTTCGAAATGATCGAACCCGCGACTTGGAACTCGACGTCGCCTACCTCGGGTGGCCCACCAGATCCCCTTGCCGTCGACAACTTGTCCTATTCTGCGCGCCACAGCTGGCCGCTTCAATCGTGACCCGGTTGCCAACAACGCATAGTCCTCACCGCCATACAGCGCCAGATCCAGTGCCGGCCGTGACAGACGATCCGCCACTTCGCGCAGCTCATCCGCAAGAACGGCTTCAAGAGCCTCCGCATCCAGCTCGATCGCCACACGACTTGCTTCAGCCAGGTGTTGCGCATCACCAACGAGCCCGTCGGATATATCAATCACGGCCCGAGCTTGCCCGACCAGGGCACACCCATGCTTAATCAATGCCACTGGCCGGCGCCACGCTTGAACGCAGCGGTCCACCGCACTACCTCGTCGTCCTCGAGAACCGCCAGCCAGGCAACCAAGACCTGCAGCGGCCAATCCTGCGTCTCCGATCAACCACAACTCGTCCCCGACGCGGGCCGAAGAGCGCAGCTTGGCGCGCTTGGTATGCCCAATGAGAGTCGTCGTGACGGCAAGCACTTCAGCTGATGTTAGATTGCCGCCAACGATCGGACATCCAAGGCTGTGCGCGGCATCTCGCTGCCCCTCAAGTAATTTTACCAACCTACTCTCTCTAAATCTTCTGGGCAATTCCAAGGCTGACAACGCACCAACCGGAATGGCCCCCATCGCTGCCAGGTCGCTCGCGGCCGCATGCAAGCTCCGCCAACCGATGTCGGCATCACTGAGCCATTCAAACCGAAAGTGTACGTTCTCGACACTGCTGTCGATCGTCCACACGAGTTCCTTGCCCCCAAAACTCAGAACGGCGGCGTCGTCCCCAATTCCAACTTTAACGAACTCAGCGCTGTTTGCGGCAAAGAGTTGCCGTATCTGCGCAATAAGCTCGAATTCGCCCAGCGGGCGACTGTTTGCTGGCTTACGGGACCGAGCACTGTGCTTTCCGAAAGGGCTGCTCTTGGCCATATCGCCGCTAATAGGTCAGGAAAGCCCTTCGCGCAAGGCCCTCTCAACCAAGCGCTACCCAACCAGACTGGCTTTGCGGCACGGCAATGTCACGACAAACACCGTCCCATTGGGCTGATTTGTATCAATGCTCACCGTCCCCTCATGCGCATCGACAAGCCGCTTTACGATCGACAGTCCAAGGCCAGTTCCACCCTGTTCGCGCGTAGAACTTGAGTCCACTTGGTAGAACGCATCAAATACTTTTTCACGTTCACGTTCTGGGATGCCAATGCCCGAATCTGATATTCGAATCTCAACCGCAGTACGACGCAACCTGCGCATGACGACGGCTGGCCCCTCCTCATCGATCTGAACTTCCACTGAAACCGCTCGGGCCTTCAACGTGATTCGCCCCGCATTAGGGGTAAATTTGATAGCATTCTCGGTCAGATTCGAGAAGACTTGTCGCAACCGCGCTGGTTCCCCCCAAACCGTTGGTAGACCCGGCGCGCAATCAGCACTCAACTCTACCGCCTTGCGTCGCGCATGCGGCAAAAAGGTTTGGGCCACGTCATCGAGCAAGGCGCCAATGTCGGTTTCGCCTTTCTTAAGAATCAACGTGCCACTCTCGAGTTTGGTCAGGTCGAGTAGACCTTTGATAAGTTCAAGAAGTTGTGCCCCCTTTTCCTGAATAGTCTCGATGAAGTCGTGTTGTTCCTGCGTCAACTCGCCTGCAATCCCGGCGGTGAGCATCTCGCTGTATCCGATAATGGACGTCAGCGGAGTCCGCAACTCGTGAGAAACTGTTGCCAAGAAATTGCTCTTGAGACGATCCAAGTCCTTTAGGCGCGAGTAAGCCTGCTCAAGGCTGACGTTCTTCTCCTGAAGCTCGCGAAAGCTCTCCCGCACACTCGCTAAATGCATATTGCTGGCCAACAGCGCACGATACCCGCTAAATAGAATCAGATCGAGCACCTGAGTCAGATGCTTCGTCAGTCTTTCTATGGTTTCATCGTCAGCCGCGCCAATCTCACTCCATAGCGTCTGAACGCGGCCTGGATCGAGTTCATCGGCGATCGCGCCAAGTTCCGGGGGAGGATCGGACGCTACTGATGCACGAAATGGCCCAACGACAATCCTGCCAATCTTACGACCATCGTACTTCACTGCAGACACCGCGTAGCGCAATCCTGGCGGGCATGGCTGCAAGAACGCAATCCCGTCATCCGGATCAGACGCCTTCACCGTTTCCACAACCCGAATCACGGACTTCTGACCCTTTGGACGACTGCTCAGATATCCATAGAGACGAGGGTTGGTTGCCGACACCTCGGCCAGCAATACCCCAGCGCTGCCAAAAAGCCGAATTGGAAGCCCGAAAAGTGCACTGGTGCCTTGCAGAAGCTCTCCGAGCATCGCCCGACCGATTAGATCCTCGATCGCAAACGCAGTGCCCTGTGTAAGCTCGTCTAGGGACTTTGGGACTGACGACTTTGTCACGGCTTCACCTGCATCTGTGGAACGCGAGCTACGCCTACGCGCCGTGACAGTACTTCGCGCACGGTGCAACTTTGCCCAAGTTTTTGCAGAACCTCTTCGAACAGCGCTGTGCTTTCCAGAGCCAGCTTCTTGCTGAGTTCATGGCGAAGGTCCAATGTCTGCCAGGTCAGGTGCAACAGACCCATGAAGGTATCGACTACGCCCTCCCGCTTGGTTGCGACGGCCAGATACACCGGCTCCTTTCCCTGGCTAGCTTGCTCGGCAATCTCCGCCTCCGAGCGCGCACCCGGCAGATCTCTCTTGTTGAATTGAATAACCAGAGGCATCTGTTTGATACTGAGACCATTTTGCTTGAGGTTCTCGCGCAGATCACGGAACGATTCAGTGCTCGGATCAGTCTCGCTCGCGCGCGAGTCAGCGATGAAGGCCACACCGTCTGCACCCTGCAGCACGAGCCTACGCGTCGACGCGTGGATGACCTGTCCCGGAACGGTGAAGACCTTGATGCGAACGCTCAGGCCATTCTTTCCTTGAAAGCGCAGAGGCAACAAATCGAAGAACAACGTCCGGTCATCACGGGTTTCCAGCGTCATCAGCCTCCCAGTCGCATCGGAAGCCGAAACGTCGTGAAGTGCTTGGAGATTAGTCGTTTTGCCGCTCAGTGCCGGCCCGTAGTACACTAGCTTGAGCGTCAACTCGCGAGCCGTAAAATCGAGCTGCATGTTGGGTCCTAGGTCACTACGACACAATGCAAGCGCATCACTAGGGTTAGGTCCGTTGGCGTGACGAGTCGCTGCCGTACCATCCTATGCCCGACTGCAGGCCTCCGTCACCACCAAGTCGCCATTCCCGGGGCACGGAACGCCCATGCAGGTTTGGCGGGCGTCGCTGCCAGCAAGCACCTACATACGAAACCGAATGCTGACAGACACGCTCAGACACCCCAATTCCTGCGGGCCAAGGCTATCGCTTGCTCCACCTGAAGCCTGGCTGGACCACCCACGATGCACCGTCGCTCGACGGCTGCTTCCGGATCGAGGGCCGATGCCAAGTCGGATCCCTGTAGTGCCGCATGGGCTGAAACCAGTACGTCCGTTGGCAATTCCGACAGTTGACAAGTTCGCTGCTCAGCTTCGCGCACGAGGCCACCTACAATGTGATGAGCCTCACGAAAAGCAACCCCCTTCTGGACCAGGAAATCAGCCAAGTCGGTTGCGCAAAGGTGGCCGTCGTCCAACGCGGCGCGCATTCGATCACCACGAAATTTCGCCGTGGCTATGGCGCCAGAAAGCGCATAAAGGCTTGTTAGCGTGGCGTCGAACGCGTCGAATGTCGGCCGCTTGTCCTCCTGCAGATCGCGCCCATAACCGAAGCACAGACTCTTTTCCAAGATATACACGCTCGTCACATGGCCAATGACCAGAGCAGCTTTGCCGCGAACGAGTTCGGCGACGTCAGGGTTCTTCTTCTGCGGCATCATCGATGAGCTGGTAGAAAAGGCGTCCGACAGCTCGATAAATCCAAATTCGCGCGTCGACCAGATTACAATTTCCTCAGAGATCCGAGAGAGGTGCACCATCAAAATAGCCAATCCGGAAAGCGCTTCCATCAGGAAATCCCGACTGGCAGTAGCGTCGATCGAATTCTGCATGGGACGATCGAACTCGAGCTCCTGTGCAACCCCCTCGCGGTCGAGCGGGAACCCGCTCCCCGCAACGGCGCCCGCCCCCAAGGGACACTCATTCAGTCGCCGGCGTGCGTCTGCCAACCGACTGCCGTCACGAATCAGTAGTTCTTGCCATGCCATCAGGTGATGGCTCAACCGACTGGGTTGAGCTCGTTGCAGATGAGTGTATGCTGGGACCATCGTGTCGATCTGGTTCTCGGCTTGAGCAACAATGGCGCGGGCCAAGGTAGCAATGGCCTGTTGCACCTGGTCCAGATGTGTTCGAACCCACAATCGCAAATCCGTTGCAATTTGGTCATTGCGCGACCGGGCGGTGTGCAGCTTTCCGCCAAGTGGGCCAATGAGTTGTACCAATCTCGACTCGATGTTCATGTGAACATCCTCTTTGTCGGGTTCCCAGACGAACTCGCCTCGCTCGATCTCCTGCCCCACAAGGCGCAACCCATCGACAATGCCCTTACCCTCGTCGGCCGACAGGACTCCCGCGCGCACCAATCCGTGCGCATGAGCGATCGAGCCCTGGATGTCCTCGCGCCATAGGGCACAGTCAACATGGACACTGGTGTTAAGCTTCTGCATTGCTTGATCTACTGCCGTCGGAAGCCGACCGCCTCGTGCCACGCTCATGACATTGTTTCCTTTGGTCGCACCCATAGCCCCACGAACTCACTCGGTCCAGCCTGGCCGAACATCGCTCATGGACAAAGAAACCCAGCGTCCGGGAAACCCCCGTAGTCACAGCGCCCAGACCATGGCATGATTCGCAAGTGACGGAGGACCGACTAACGAGGAAAGAACTCGGCTGGCTGCTCATGCAAGAAGCCCGTGGAACGGCGCGCGCGCTTCGTGATGAAGTAAGTCAGCTCAAAACCGGGCAGGAGCGGCTGTCCGATCAGGCACCACCTGTCGATTCTATGCTTGACGCGCTCGACGGCGCCATTGAGATGATGAGCGCACTTGAGGTGCCCTCCGGTCCCGCCCTCGGACACGGCAAAGATCGTCGGACTCGCATCGATATTGCTGCGCTGCTCTTCGAAATTGCGCCAAATGCGAAGATTGCCATCGAGCCCGGTGCCGGAACCGAGGTCTTCGGCGTCGAGCTCGAATTGCGACGCGTTCTGGCATTACTGATCAAGCAATCCGGTTCGGATACCAACGCGTCTTGTGCCATCGACGTGCGTCGTGACAGCGAGTGGGTCATCGTCAGCTTAGCGCTCGGTCCAGAAGGCATGTCCACGCGTGATCTTGAACACCGTTGGCTCAACCGCATGGCTACACGCCACGGTGGCCGAGTAGAGCTTACTGGCAATGTCACGCGTCTGTACTTGCCCGCTGACACATCGAGTGGGCAGCAGGAAATCCTGCAGCTTCGAAAAGAACTGGAACAGGCCCAGCAATTGGGCGCCGTTTACGCCCGAGAGCTTGCCGAAGCTTTTGCCGTCAGCGGCGAGGTACCACCGTCGGTAATTCCAGAATCTCGGCACGCGAGCGATCCGCCGCTGCGCGTGCTGTCATCAACTGCGACAGCAGTTTTGCGCGTGCTGCGGTCTACGACCGATGGGCTACGTCAAGACGCGGCCAAATCAGCTAAAATACTTGGCGACCAGCACGACCTAACGCTAGCGCTCAACACGCGACTACTCGGCTATGGCGAATTGGTCTCCGATCTCGAGCGGATCGCCCGAGTCTCCCGCGACGAACCCCAACGAATCGTTGACCTGTCTCAATTGCTGCGCGAAGTCTTGGACTCGGCTGACGGCAGGGCTCGTCGCAGCAATACGACGCTCTCCCTCGATTGCGAGGCGTCGCTTCGAGTGACGACACGACCGCAGATCCTAAGCCTTCTCGTTCGGTCGGTCGTTGATCAAGCAATTGCGTCAACGCCGAAAGCCGGGCAAGTCGACATCAAGGCCGTCGTGCGTATGCTCGAAGGCGCCACACACGTCACCATTCACGTCGTCGACGGCGGTCCCATTGTTCCTGACGGGACGCACGAAGCGCTCCTTCTCGGTCACGCGGATCCTTCGGCCATTGGGCGCCCCGGCGCGCTCGCTTGGACTACCGCTGGGGCTGCCGCTGCAACGCTGGGTGTCTCCGTCGAGGTTGGAGCGTCGCCCAATCATCGATCGGAGGTCCGGTTGATATTGCCCCAGTCGTCCAATTGAGCCAATACTGCCGCTATCGCTCCGATTTCGCTCGGTGCCTGGGGAAGTGCCGAAATGACGCACATGGACTCCGGCCAATCCACCGCACGTGCTGGAGGCCAATTTGCTGACGCCGTCGAGGTCGCCATCGGCATATATTGGCCTGGTGCACATTCTTGTAGTCGAGGATCAAGACGCAATTCGTCGCATGATCGAGGCTCTGGTAGGAGCCCGTGGTTATGGTGTCACTGCCGTGTCAACGGGGAGCCGCGCCATTGACGTTGCGACCTCCGAACCGCCTGATCTGGTCCTGCTCGATCTGATGCTACCGGGTCAATATGACGGATTTGCCGTCTGCGACCGACTGCGCAATGACCCTGTGACAGCTCACATTCCTATCGTCATCATCAGCGCATTGGACGACGAGACGTCGCGTGCTCGGGCAGCAGCAGCGGGCGCCACGGCCTACTACACGAAGCCTTTCAGCCCAATAGCGCTGCTCAAGGAAATCGAACGGCTCAAGTCTGTGGGCCATCATAGCTAGCGCCACCCGGCGCAATCCGGCAGAAGCGCCAAAGTTTGAAGTACTACTACTGCTGCTGGCTGAGCAAATGCAGCATGCTCTGGGCGTGCCGTGCTCCACTTTCCAGAATCGCGTGGGCTTCCTGAACTGGTATGCGTAGCCGCGCCGCAAGTTCGTCAAGGACTTTGCGCTCAGCGTCGCACTGCTCACCGTCGGCGTAGCTTACTAGGACTGCCTGATGGAGCAACATGCGACGATCCGTCGCGCTCAGATCGGTCAAAGGTACGTCATCGATCGTGCGCGGCTGCCGTGCGAAAATCCTGATTTCATGGACCTCGCTCGGGGTTGCCGCGTAGGCCTGCAGCAGGCCCTCGATGATGCTCATTTCCTCGGCGGCCACCTTCCCATCCGCCCAAGCAACGCTGACAAGGCCTTTAATAATCGCGAGGTTCTGTTCGTGCATGGCGCCCACCACAATTGCAGGCCCACAGGTGTCCCGTCAACTGACGAGTGCCAGCACAACTTCGAACCAGAGCGACGCAACTGGTCAGCGGGCCTAGCTTACCCGCCAGTCACCGACTCATCTAGACGAAAAGCCACATTTGCGGATCGATGTGTGTCTCGCGGCGAGAGCTTTTCCGCCGCGATCGGTATGCGCCGCAACCGAGCGGTGGCAGCGTCTTCAACGAACAGTTCAGCATCTTGACTGCACCGCAAGCCTGCAAAGCTCGCCATCTCGCGGGAAAGTGTCGTTGGCGAGCGAAACTGTGCGTCACCAACCTGGCGGATCCGAAGCTGCGGGCGCGCAACTTCACCAGTAACGGTCACGGTTGCCCGACAGATTTGTCCAAGGGCATCAACCGACAATTGCGCAGCTGGGCTGACTTTTCCTTCGGCTGCGCGAACGCTCCAAGCGCCTGCGCCCAAAGCCAGAACCAACGCCGCCATCGACCCAACTCGACGCAGCCTACGTGTCGGTTCCAACTGCTCCGGGTGCTGATGCCGGATCGTCTCGACGCTAGGTGGAGGCGTGTGAGTCTGCTCGCTCACTACGTTCAACGAAACCTCCATCCCCGCAACGAATCGTAGATTCTGGCACAACTCGTTCTGCGACCACAGCGAGTCGCCACCGAACTGACTCGACAACCCTTCGACTGTACTTTGCGTCGCCGTGCACCTTTGCTCGTGCTTGCGGTAGAGCGTTGCCAATTCCGGTCTTTCGCCCGAAAGCAACCCGATAACTCCATCGGCACTTCTCCTGGCACTTGGGGGTCCTGCGCAAGCCGGCTCACACTCCCCATCGACAACCAAAAGCTCCGAATCGTCTACATCAAACGCGGCATCGTCGCACAGCACCCCGGTTGCGTGATGAGTCCTCGACACCGGTAAATAATGACCGCTGCCGGTGTTGAGATCCTCAACCTCAAGAGCGACTGTCAGCCCTGAGCCAGCGATTGGCTGAGCGAGTACGACCGCTCTGGGCACCACCGCTTCGAATAGATCATTGCCCAAATAATCTCCCTCCGCGGCGATGGCTTCATCGAGCCCCTCGTCCAGCAGTTGTTCGTAGATGATCTCATTGTCGTCCACCTCAACGACTTCATCCATGCAAGTTGCGTCCCACCCTACGATTGCAGCCGTTGCCTCAAACTCACTTGGATGGATATTTGGCGAGTAGTTTTCCAACTCTCGCAAGTCGATTGATTCGACCAACGCGACGTCGACGTAGACGAAATCGAAGCCCTGGCATTGAGCCGCCGCTGTCTCATGCCTGGATACGGCATCGGCCGCCGTAACATTCGGTTCGCTTCGAGTGGCGACCTGCAATTGCTCGACAGACTCGACGTTAGCCAGCGCCGTCACGGTCCGCACCGGACGTTTCATGGTCACCAAGGGCAACGCCACACTTGGCTCCGTCACACATATCTCGCAGCTTTGGACCGCCGCGGGACTCGTGTCGACTTTGCATGGCGTCAACTTCGCTGCGATCTGCAGCCGGAGGGTCTGCTCCGAGCGAGGAGCCAACGCCACTGGCGCCAGCACAAGGGTTGTCTCACGCACTTCTTGGCTTGCGCGACGTGCATCAAAAGCATCGTCGATTGCCGCGAAGTTGGCCGTTCGTGCTCCTTCACACGCCACCGCAGGGATCAACCGTGTCTCGCCGTGTGCGTCGGCCGTGTTGGCGGTAATGGCAGCAACTAGTGGAGAAGTCTCGCACAGTGGCTCAACCGCTGCTGGACAAGCATCCTCCTCAGACATCTCCGGCTCGACAGCACCGTGGTGACTCGGCACCATACCACCGACAATTGGTATCAGGTCTGGGATTTCTACGAGCAATCGCTCAGCATCCAGCACGCACGGTAAGTCACTTGCAGCAGCCAAATCAAACGAATGGTACGCTTCTGCGAGTTCAACGATGGGAACTTTGAGCGCCAACTCCTCCGTCTGTGGAGCTGGCCGCGACACCTCGTCCTCGACGGACCTCGCCATCTCTTCAGGTGCAGTCTGCCCCATGGGCTGATTTGCTTGGAGCGAAGCGAACGCCGCAGCAGGAGCTCGCATCAACTCGCGATGCAGTCTCGCCAATGCCCGTCGGGCGGCAGCTCGATTGACCGGAATAAGCGCTGTCTGCAACTGCTTCGCAAAACTCACTTCAGAATTTCCCGATTGCACTGAGGCAACGCGCAAGAGCGCTGGGGACGGAACACTCGACACGTCGAGAATTTGCCGCAAGAGTCCGCGCAAACAGAATTCTGAAGCTTCCGCGGCGCTTGGCAATACGCGCAATAAAACCAACCTGCCGCTGTCAGTCAGCTGGATGTCCTCGGCAACGACCCTGCCGGGAGCATCCATCGCTTCGAGGACGCCCAGAGCGAGGTATCCAGCCAGTTCACCTGGCATCAATACTGCACGACAAGCCGCAGCCCCGACAATCCGACTCCACGCTATCCCGTTCACGCGAATCCCCTCCCCTTGGTCATGATATTGCCGACTTCGCTCGCGCCAAAGACGCTCGTTGCTGGACTTACACCCTCCACCCCTCGATGGACAAAACCTGCAACCGCGGGCCATTGGCCGCTCAGAGCAGAAAGTGGACGGTGAGCCGAGGATTCAAGAGAATCGGAAAGCATTGGGCAATACCGCCCGATACACCAATTGCCCTGTTTGGGCCAAACGGATGACGATCGCCTGAACCCCAGCAGTCGTGTCCGTACGAGGCTGTGGCCCGACTCGAGTGTCGTGTATAGTGCAGCCCGATGCCTGTCTGCCCAGCCTGTGGAAGCACTTCGACCGAGCGTGCTCAGCGCTGCGGTCAGTGTGGAACTTTGTTGCCGTCAGGGCCATTTGCCACCTCCACACCCGCTACTCGCCGCATGGGACACACCATGCTCGGGGTTGCGCCGTCGCAAAATCTGACGCCCACGCCCAGAGAGCCAACCGACGACGTCGGGCCGAATCCTCCCCAAGGTTACTTCGAGCCCTTCGCCCCTGTGCCCGGTACATTGACGGGGCTGAACCCATCTAATAGTGCACCTGGCGGTGAAGAAGCGGAGCCCGAAGAGGGTGGAATTGAGCCGGCGCCGCGGACACTTGCCGGGCTGGCAGCACCCTCGCATACACCTCAACTTCACCCCGGTCGCACGCTAATGGGGTTCGGGGCGATACCAAACGCTGCGTCAGACGCCGCAGCAACTGCAGCGGCTGCCGCGGTCACTGGCACGGCCAAATCCGAGAGCAATGCCGGTGCGGACAGCGCGGGTGCGGCACCCCGACCTGAATCGGCAAAGGGTCAACTTAGGGGAACCCTGCTCGGCGTGGCCCCGAATGTCGCCGCTCCTTTCGGCGAGCCCCCCAATACCGCGGCGTCAGCTGCAACGACTGGTTCTGCCGCAGACCCCGCTTTTCGAGGGTCAAACCCCGCACACCACGCAACTATCCTCGGGGTCGCACCGCTCCCAAGTCAGCTTGTCGAATCACCCTCTCAAAATGCAACCCCTGCCCACCACGCAACTATCCTCGGGGTCGCACCGCTCCCAAGTCAACTTGTCGAATCGCCCTCGCACAATGCAGCACCTTCGCCGGGCGCGGAAGGCCCCGTAGCTGCCGCACATCGGGTTGAACCGGTTCATCGGGGCACGCTGCTCGGTGTCGCCATGCCGGGAATTGCACCGCTGCAGCCCGGTCAGGCAAAATCTGACGTTCCACTGACACCGGCTGCACCACTTCAGGTAAGTCAGCGTCCGCAGCCGCACGATGCGCCTTCACACCACTACGATGCGCGCGTGGCAGCTGATCGCCCGCACGACCAGCGCACCGTTCAACGACGCCGCCTCGCATGGGTATTTGGAACGGCAGCAGTGTTGCTCGTCCTACTCATCGTCGTAGCTCTAGGGGTGTGGTGGACGTCAGTCCATCTTGCCGTGGCAGTGACTGCCGGCGAGACCGGCAACGAGCGTCTTGTGCTCAGTTGCTCCAACTGTCCAGATGGTACAAAGGCAACGATCGATTCGAAGACAACAACGTTTGCCAAGCAGCATGCAACGCTCGAACTTGCGCGACGACTGTCCATAGGTGACAACCGACTTACGCTCGAAGTGGTTCGCCCCGGTCGCACCCGAGGAGAGACGGTCAGCGTCGTCGTCCCCGTGGAATTTCGTGTTACTAGCTCCGTTGTCGACTTGGTTGCAGCGCCGCCAACTATTTCAGTTCAATATGAAGCGGCCCCGGGATCACGTATCGTCGTGGATGGGCAAACCCATGCGGTCGGAACGAGCGGGCAGCTTAAGGTTCCAATCGACGTCTCGTCCGTGCTCACAGGTCAGGCCTCAGCGGTGCTGCCTTTCGAGCGCAGCATTGCATACGAGGTCATCTTGGAAGGCCACTCCGCCAAGGGCACAGTCGTCGTCCGGACAGGGATTACACCGCTCGAGGTCACCTCGCCCAACTCGATGCACGTGACACAACATGCGACCTTCACCCTGTCGGGGCGGACGAGCGCAAAAGCGAAGCTATCTGCGAACGGACACAATATTTCGGTTGCCGCAGATGGTACGTTCCATCAGGAGATGGCGCTATCCGCGCCCGGAGCTACCAAGTTGTACTTGCGCGTCGCCGAAGCCAACCTTGCCCCCCGGCTGCTCGAGATCGAACTCGAGCGCGTCACGAATCTCAAGCAACGAGCCGACGAATTGGCTCGCGCACTAACGACCGATTTCGATGAGATTGCCGCGTTAGCGATAACCAAACCGTACGGCCTCGTGGCATTGCGTGCTGAGGTCGTCGATGTCGAATCAGCTGGGGCGCTGACAAGATTAGTGGTGACCGCAAGCTGCAAGCAGCAACCATGTCTAGCCAGCATCCGCTATGCCGGGACCTTACAAGTCCACCGCGGCAGCCACATCATGACTGTGGGCAAAGCGCATCTGACGCAGAGGCCCAATTCCAGTGAGCAAAATTTGCTCATCGACGCCGCTTTGGTCGTTGAGGAACCCGAACGGTGACTGCAACTCTTTGAACGACGGGTTCACTACAAGCGAGTCGAAGGTCGCAGTAGCTGGTTCTTCAACAACGAGGCGTGAATTCGCACAGATGCGGCCCACAAACCGGATTTGACAACCGCGTTCAGCTTGTCGCAGCCAGCCGCAACAGAGACGGAGGCGGGGCACTAATCTCCGGCCCGGAGGTGACCAGGTGCCAGCGGCGCGGCGCTCCGCTGTGCGCGCCCCCAGCCAACCTGGTGTAAATGTCGACGCATGGCGCGCCCTGGTTCAGTAATCGGCCGGCGGCGCCACTGGCGATACACGAGCAAGCCCCTATACTCGGCTTGGCGCCAACCAGCGTATTGCCTTGGAGAATCTGACCGAATGATCTCGCTAACTCCACTTGCCGCGGACAAGGTAAAGGAAATCGCAACAACAGAGAGCCTCGAAGGCCAAGGCCTACGTCTTCGAGTTATTGGCGGGGGCTGCGCAGGTTTTCAGTACGACCTCTATTTCGAAGAGGCCCCAACTGACCTGGACGAACAGTTCGAGTCACACGGGATCCCCCTCTACGTCGATCCGCTGAGTTACCAGTACTTGGACGGCACCGAGGTGGATTTCGTCGAAACAACACATGGTTCTGGATTCAAATTTGGAAATCCAACCTTGAGCGGTTCTTGCGGTTGCGGGTCCTCTTTCAACGTTTAGTCCCGCCCTATCTTCCGGCTCAGCGAGGTCCTGGACCTTCAACTAGGGAGGACTCTGCTTCGACGCGGGGTCTCATAACCCCTAATTTGACCATAGTCGCATCTACGAGCATTCCGAGAAACCTCGTAGCGGGGGCGCGCGTAGCTACAGGTGACCAACATTGTTGCTGGCCCGCAGAAACGTCAAGTTGGCCATCCTGAGTGACAGCACGACGGTCTAGCTGCAAGTGGCGGGGACCTCAATCCCCCAGAAGGGTAGTGACCTCAATGGCTGCCGATTACGACTCCGCATTGTCCAGGTATATGACCATGGTCCAACAATATCCCAAGTTGGATCGGGAAGCGGAAACCACGCTTTGCTTCGCCTGGACCGAAAGGGGTGACCGCGCAGCCAAGGAACAGCTCGTGCGGGCACATTTGCGCTACGTGGTGGCAATCGCGTTGAAATACCGGCGCTATGGCTTGCCACTGTCCGAACTAATAGCTGAAGGCAATTTCGGCATCGTGCATGCATTGACGAAGTTCGATGCCGCGCGAGGCAATCGCTTCGTTACGTATGCTGCCTATTGGATCCGCGCGTACATTCTGAATCACATCATTCACTCGTGGAGTCTCGTTGGCGTAGGCTCGGGGGCGCTGCGGTCGAAGATGTTCTTCAAGCTGCGCCGTGAGCGCGTACGCATAATTAATCTGGTCGGAGAGGGGGAGCGTGCTGACGAAATCCTCGCCGAACGTTTCAACATGTCTCGCGAGCAGATCCAAGGCATGGTGAGACGCCTTGAAGCGCGTGACCTCTCTTTGGATGCGAAGGTGTTCGACGACGCGGTAACCACCGTCGTCGAGACACTTGCCGCCCCAAGCGACGACCAAGAAATGGTTTACTCGTTGGGTCAAGATAGCGTCAATGCGCGCGAAGTGGTGCAAGTGGCTTTGCAGACCCTCGATCGCCGCGAGCGGTTCATCGTCGAACATCGTCTCATGGCCGACGCGGAAGATGAGCTGTCACTAGCGGAGATCGGTCGACAGTTGGGTGTGTCGCGCGAGAGAGCCAGGCAACTCGAGTCGAGGGCAAAGCGAAAACTTCGACAACGGATCGTCGAATTGTCAGAATCCACGGGACGGGACGTGACAAACATGGAAAGCGAAGCTGCCGCCTAGCCGCTGCAGGTCCGGTGCAGTGCACTGAGATCGACGATTTGCAAGGCAATCTGTCAGCATAGCTCGCCTTGCATCTGCGCGAGGCGTTAGCCTGTGCTACGGTCTGCGCCGACTGGGTGGCCCAGGCGCTCGCCTTTCGCTTTATGCGATGGGAGGAAAGTCCGGGCTCCGCAGGGCAGGATGCCGGGTAACGCCCGGTGAGGAAGACCCCGAGGAAAGTGCCACAGAAATCAAACCGCTCAGCCGGATTTCCTGCTGAGCAAGGGTGAAACGGTGGGGTAAGAGCCCACCGCGCAGACGGTAACGGCTGCGGCAAGGAAAACCCCATCCGGAGCAAGGCCATGTAGAGGGGCGATTGAGGGCTGCCCGCCCGAGCCCCTGGGTAGGCTGCTTGAGATCGACGGCAACGTCGATTCCAGAGGAATGAACGCCGCGTCGCTTCGAGCGATCGGAGTGATGAACAGAATCCGGCTTATGTGCCACCAAGTCCACGCCGAACTGGCGCAAGCAAGTTCGGCGTGCGCCTATTTGGCTTGTACGTCGCGGCCACGACATTGCACGGCACCGGAGTGTTATCGCGCACAACAGCGTCATCGCGTTCGACCGACGAACAATTCTGTCTCCCGCACTACTGCGCAGCAAACACAAATGGCACGTTGAATTCCGTCGTGCCGCCAGCAGGGGGAAACTCCCAATTGCGCACGCGACCTTGAATGCAAGTCGAGAGACCTCGATAGCCCTTGGGATCCGGCGACACGGTAACCGCCTGGACTTTGCCGCTTGGAGCTACGACGATATTCGCCGAAATACGGGCGCTGGTCGATGCGTCTGGTGCACGGGTATCGAGCGCTGGCTGCCAACAGCTACGTTTGACGCTCGCTGTGTATCGACTGACCGTGCGACTAAGTGTCGCTGAATCGAGCTGCTGACGCCCGGCCGCTGCGGCGCTGACATCGGTATTTGGTCCGGTGCGGGGAGCGCCCAACCCTTGCAGCCCCTGAAGCCCCTTCAGTCCTTGGGGAGCCACTTCCGAAGGCGGCGTTGCTGCAGCCGAGTCCGTAACGCCCGTCGCGGTAACCTTGCGAATCGTGCCCCCAACTCGTTTGTCGGCTGCTGCAGCCGCTTCGCCGTTGGTACTCTGAGCATTCGAATCGCCGTTTGCGGCGGAAGCAGGTGGGGGCGCCTCGGCGCCAGCACCCTTGACGCTCGCCGGAACCTCTACGTATTTGATAACTTGTTTTGGAGCTTCAGGTTTGATGACAACGAGACCGATCGTCACCCCCAATGCGAGAGCTCCAAGTACGGCGGCCCAAGCTGCGATCGGTATCTTCGGTTTGGAAACTCCGGCCAAAGCCAGCAAGTCATCGTTGAAATGCGGAACCGATGGCGCAGCTATGGCCGACTGGGATGCAATCGGAGCTACTACTTGAACAGTAGCTGGCTTGTCGCCCGTCGACAGATCCGGCGGAGGCGGTGGACGTAGGCTCCGAAAACTCGCAACTCCTTCTTCGACAACAGCCACCAACTCGGGAAAAGCCACCAACGGCTTCCAGTCCTCAAATCCGTCGCGCCAAACGAGACATTCGGCGGTCACCTCGCCGCGAGCCGCGCGATCGCGAATCTCCGCAAGTCGTATAGGACCAATCGGCTGATCGTTGACTCCGACGTACCATTCATCGCCCGCCAGTGGATGTGCGGGCTCGGCGGCTAGGTCGCTCGTTGCGATAACCGCCTTGGTAAAAGCCCCTGCCAATGGATCGGGCCTGGTAGCAGTAGGTCTGGCAACCGCATTGCCCAGCGACGATGCGACCGTCTCGGGTACTCCAGGAAGCTTTCCGACGGTGGGAGCCTTTGCCGCGCCGGGATGGACCGCTGATGCGACCCGTTGGTGCGCTTTGTCGGACTCGGATCGTGCGTAACCGAGGCGCCGCGACGACGATGGCCCGCCTTCCGTGGCCGTCTCTGCCGCTCTGGATGCCGTCGCGCTTGCCACGAAATTGACTGCCGAAGTCGACTGGCTCCGTGGCTCATCCGACGAAGCGAAACGATCTGGCGATGCGGGACTCTGTTCACCAATCCGAGCCGGGACCCGCCTAGGCGCAGCCAGCACTGACGAGCGCGCACTTTCCGTCGGCTGTGCGTGGGCGCGAGAGCCAGAGGAGGTTGTTGGGCTTGGTCGCAACGAGTTCGGATAGGCCGACGCCTCAACGGATCGCGTGGCTACGGGAACGCCGGCGGATGGCGTCGCTCTGTACGCAGGCTTGGGTGGCGGTCTCCCTTTATTTGGAATCCTGCTTCCCGGGGTGAGCTCACCTGGCAACAAGCGTCCTGTTGCAATGTGACTGCTGTTGTCCGAATTCCCGACCGCTTCTGGATTTGCCTGTGTAGGCCCAGAGCCCACCTGAGTGACCTTGGGCTGGTCGACAGCTGGCGGCGCGAAACTGGATAGTCCTGCGCCAACCATCACCGCCTCATTGATCTCGATGAGATGTCCGCATTGACGGCACTTCATCTTGACCGAACGGCCGATGATCTTTTCGTCGGCGATTTGGTACTTCGCCTTGCAGCTAGGACAGAGAAACTTCATTCAGTCGCAATCGCCGACGCTCCAAAGAAGTGAGAGTGAGGTTGAATTCTCGCAGACCAGAGCGACCTTCACAACAGGTTCAGTAAGTGGTCCTTGATTGTTTTGCGCGTCTCCTCATCTGGGGCGAGCCGAAGTGCCCGCTCCCATGTTTCGGTCGCCTTATTTCGGAACCCGGCCTTCTGGTATAGAATGGCGAGATTCTTTGATGCTGCAAAGTGCTTGGAATTCAAGTCCATCGCTGCCTCAAGCTCACTTATCGCCTCGAATACTTGACCGCTCTTTCCGTACAACAGTCCGAGATGGAAGTGAAGTCGATAGGCTAGAGGGTCGACAGATAGTCCTCGCTTGAGGTGTACTATTGCCTCTTCTAAGCGACCGGCCCGGTAGGCATCTACCCCCATGTGCAGAGCCGACTCAGCCTCTGCCGCCCGCTCGCCCTTGGTGACCTGATCGGAGTTCTCGATCTGTCCCGCCCCCGAAAGGCATTCCTCCACTGCACGCAGAAGCTCGTCAATTCTGAAAGGTTTCTCCAAGTAACGATCGACGCCGCAGTTCTGCTTCAGGTCTTCGGCAAAACGCCACCCGCGGTAAATCGCGCTAATCATGATGATAGGCGTGCTCCCGTAGCGCTTGCTGTTCTTGATACGCTTAGCGATCTCGAAACCATGAACCTCGGGCAGCATGGCATCAAGCACGATCAGGTTGGGATTGTGTTCCTTGACAAGTCGCAGTGCTAAGAGCCCCTTGTCGGCCTCCAGAACTTCGAGGCCACGGGATCGAAGCAACCTTACAACCATTTTGCGAATGTCGTCGTCATCATCGACGACCAGTACCGTCTGTTTGCCGCAAGCCGCAGTGTCACCAGTCGGTACAACCGGAAGCGCCGAGACAATACTCAGATCGCTCGAAAGTTGACCGAAATCGCTTTCCTCGATGTCTTCGTTTGAACTGAGACGTACTGCATCATCGACGACCAATGCCGGAGTGCCGCGAAGCACCGGCTGGTCAGGAATATTCACTGGTCGCAGAGCAGCGAAACGAGGCGCATTGGTCGACTTTCGCGGCGCATTCGCATCAAAGGCCGGCTCAACGTTCGCGCCAGTATTCAACTCGAGCAGTGGCTGACATTGTTCCTCGCTCTCGCGCAGAGTGCCGTCGGAATTGAGTCCCAACCGCCCAAGAACTTCAGCTGGGCAACGCGGAGCGACGTAGTAGAGCTCGCCACGCGCTTTGCGTCCGTAAGCCACTTGTATGACGCGCCGCAACACCCCTTCGAGCGCAACATACGCGTACACCCTCTTGCCGGACACGAACTCCAACTCTTCAAGTACCTTGGTCTCTCGCGGATTCCCAGCTGCCACGAAAAGCTGGTCACCTCGCGCCAATACCGGAAGGAGAAGGTGTTGCTCGGCGATTTCACGCGGCAAGAGGTCCAGCTCTTCAAGCCGAAGACAAATCTGACCGAGGTCGATACCAGGAACCCCGAACTGCTCACTGAGCGCTTTGAGCGCCTCGATCTCGCGTATGACGCCCTGCTCAGTCAATCGAGACGCCAGTCGTCCAGTCGTCGTTTTGTCGGCCAGCGCCCGTTCCAACTGCTCGGGCGAAACTGCTCGCTGTTCGAGCAGGATCTTTCCAAGCGGTTTCTTGTCCTGGCTCATTGTCACTCACATTACCCTAGCGGCCCGGTCGACGCGCCACCAATCTTAGGCTGACCACCGCGACGCGCCCTTCCCGCCGCCCCGCGGCGAAATTCTTTAGTTCGTCCAATTCCCGTGGACCGGCCTGGTCAACATTGACCGGACAATGGGACCACTACCTTCTTGCATTCGCTGAGAGATATAGTTGGCCTACAGTCCGTCGCCGAGGTCACCACCAGGTCTCGTTCAGTATTTCACGGCAATTCCTGGTGTATGTCGCCCGACCCCCGCATTCGTCCACGCACCGATGCCCTACGCATGAATTCACTTCCCCGTTGGTCGATGAAGCGCCCCACTCAACTGGTCGTCGCTTGCCCATCACCGTCTCGCGACATAACTCCGTCAATTGACTCCCCACATTCGGTAGACTCATCGAGCGCACGCAATGCGAACTCCCGGAAGGTACCTTGCTCAATGTTAATACGCATTCTGCGCATCCATTCGCCATAGAAGTAGAGGTTATGGATCGACATCAGGCGATGACCAAGGATCTCCTTCGCCATATACAAGTGACGCAGATACGCACGGGAAAATCCGGACAGGCAAGTGAAGCATCCGCACGCCGGATCAATCGGCAGCGGATCGTCCTTGTACTTCGCGTGTTTGATCACGACTCGCCCTCGCTCGACGAACGCCTGACCGTTCCGGGCGTTACGTGTCGGCATAACGCAATCGAACATGTCGATGCCGCTGCCGACTGCACGAACCAAGTCACTGGGCGTCCCGACACCCATCAAGTACCGCGGTCGATTGCCGTCAACGGCTGGCGCCACCTCAGCCAACGTTCTGTGCATCTCCGCATTGGGCTCACCGACACTGAATCCGCCCAGCGCCAGTCCGTCCAAGGGCAAACGGCCGAGCTCCGCCGCATGCCGCAAACGGAGTTCCACGTTCGTACCGCCTTGGATAATCCCAAAAAGCGCCTGGTTCGGGTCCCGAGCAACGAGACAGCGCTCAGCCCATCTCGTCGTTCGCTCAACCGCAGAAGTCAGTTGCGCCACATCGGAACCCGCTGGTGGGCACACGTCGAGCTGCATGGCAATATCCGAGCCGAGACTGGCCTGGATGCGCATCGAGTCTTCGGGCGACAACATCTTCCGACTGCCGTCCAAATGCGACGCAAACGCAAACCCGCCTTCGCTCAGCTTGCACAGGGCAGCCAGCGAGAATGCCTGGAATCCACCCGAATCTGTCACGATCGTGTGCTGCCAGCGCGACAGCCCATGCAGGCCTCCCAAGGCACGTACTACCTCTGGCCCGGGCCGAAGCCAGAGATGGTACGTGTTCATAATAACCATCCGGGCGCCCGTCGCTTCAACTTCACCCGGAGCAAGTGCTTTGATCGATGCCTGCGTCCCGACCGGCATGAATGCCGGGGTTTCAACAGCACCATGGCGACTTCGAATCCTGCCTCGCCTAGCTTCACCATCACGCGCCAACACCTCGAAGCTGAGACGCTCGTCGGTCATAGTAGCCTCTGGGGGATCCACATGGCGTCTCCGTACGAAAGGAACCGATAGCCGCGTTCGATCGCCACCCGGTATGCTTCGTGAGTGCGCTCAACGCCAATTGCTGCAGAAACGAGCGCAAGCAACGTGCTCTTCGGTTGGTGGAAGTTCGTCAAGAAACCATCAACGACGCCGAACCTGTAGCCCGGTTGAATCAACAGGCACGTCAATCCAGACGTTGGCTTGACGCAGCCATGGTTGGCAGCATCGGCGGCACTCTCCAACGCTCGCACCGCCGTTGTACCAACGGCAACCACCGGTTTACCTCGACGACGCGCCGTCGCTACGCGCTCGGCAAGTCCGGCAGACACTTCAAACCATTCCGAATGCATGGGATGGTCATCCAAGTCTGCCACAGCGACCGGACGAAATGTCCCTATCCCAACATGCAATGTGACATGGCCGATTTCGACTTGCCGCTCCCGGAGAACTTCGAGTGTGCGTTCGGTCAAGTGCAGCCCCGCCGTAGGCGCAGCAACCGAACCATGCCGCTTTGCATAGATCGTCTGATAGCGCGTTTTGTCACCCGGTTCATCGGGGCGGCCAAGGTACGGCGGGATCGGGACATGGCCCCACCGCTCAAGGGCACACTCAACTTGACTTCCATCGGTGGACTGGACGTCGATCGTAAAATGTCCACCACCCCTACATTCTATAACCTGGATCGAAAACCCCTCGGCATCGACCCAAGTCCCCGCACGCAGACCACGTGACGGCTTGCCCAGTGCCTGCCAACGCTCCACTGCGTTGTGCTGGCTGCAAGCCTTCACCCGCCCCAGCAACAACAGCTCAACCTTGCCACCTGAGCCTCTGCGCTTGCCGAGTACACGAGCATGCCGCACTCGAGTGTCGTTCAGTACCACTAGCGACCCGGGTTGAACAACGTCTCCGAAATTGCAGACCCAGTCGTCAATCAAAGTATCGCGCTCAACCACGATCATACGCGCACCATCCCGTTGCTCGGGCGGTCGACGCGCTATGCAGTGTTCTGGCAACTCGTAGTCGAAGGACGATGTGCGCAACGAAGGTTCTCTTTCGCCGGTGATATCTATCGCGCAAGCGCGCGTGCCGCCAGCTGCACGCGGTACGAGCCGCGCCAATTCTGGCTACATGGCGCACGCAATGCGGCATCTTGACCCAAATCGCGTATGCCCCGGATTTTGGCGATCGGGCTAACCTTTCGCATCAAACGATATTCCGAGCCGAGTCATCTTGCGCCACAGGGTGGTTGGACTGATGTTCAAGGCCTCGGCGGCGCGCTCGCGACTGCCATCGAATGCGCGAAGCGCCGCCTCCACAGCTTCGCGTTCAGCGTCGTCCACAATGTCTGCAAGGGTCTTGCCAGCAGGACGAGTCATGCGCTTCGGCGCCTGGGGCAGAACGTCATCGAGCGAGATTACGTCACCTGTGGAAAGCGCAACAGCTTGTTCCACCATGTTCTCGAGCTCGCGAATGTTTCCCGGATATTCGTAGTTGATCATTACATCGAGAACATCGTCACCAATAATTGCGCGCTTGGACATCTTTCGATTGTATTTGTCCAAGAAGAATTCAACGAGCAACGGAACGTCCTCGCGACGATCGCGCAACGGCGGCAAATGGAAGCGCGCCACATTGAGCCTGTAGTAGAGATCTTGCCTGAACCTACGTTCTTCCACCGCTCGGGCAAGGTCCACATTAGTTGCGGCAATCACTCGAATGTCGACTTTGATCGGCTTATTCTCCCCGATCCGACGGATCTCGCCTTCTTGAATCGCTCGCAACAGCTTCGCCTGAAAGCTCACCGTGGTTTCAGCAATTTCATCAAAGAAGAACGTACCCCCGTCCGCCTCCTCGAACAGGCCCTTTCGAGCGGAGATAGCGCCGGTGAATGCGCCGCGCCCATGACCGAAAAGCTCACTTTCAAGCAGTGTTTCCGTGATCGCCGCACAGTTGACGGTCACAAATGGTCGCGTATCGCGCTTACTGTTGGCGTGGACAGCTCGTGCCACCAACTCCTTACCCGTACCGCTCTCGCCAGTAATGAGCACGATAGCATCTGTGGGTGCGATCTTGACGACTCGCGCCAATACGTCTCGAATTGCGTGCGACCTGCCTATGATGCTCTCAAAGTGATAGCGTTCCTTGAATTCCTGAGCGAATAGCTGTACTTGGCCATGCAGCTTTCGGCTCTCCATCGCCTTCTGAACTCGCACCATGAGCTCAGTTTCGGCAAATGGTTTCTGAATGTAGTCGTAGGCACCGAACCGCATCGCCTCGACCGCGCTCTCGATTGTGCCATAGGCCGTCATCACGATGACTTCGGTCATCGGTTGTGCCGCCTTGACATTGCGTAAAACATCGATGCCGTCAGTTTCACCCATGCGCAAATCCGTAATGACGACATCGTATGCACCAGTGGCACCTGACTCGGCCCCCTGAGCACCATCGGCTGCTTCATCCACCTCGAATCCATTGCCGCGCAACATCATCGCAAGCGTGGTTCGCATATTGCGCTGATCGTCGACGACTAGAATCTTGCCCATACTGGTTCGCCCATTATTAGCGCGCAGGCTCGGTTGTCTGCCATCATCCGGTTTTGCCGACAATGCTCGAATTGAATCTTCTGCCGTGGCATGTTTCAAGTGCTCGACGCTGGTTGCCGCCTGAATCGCGAGGGCAACGGTTGAAATAGGGGATCGATTCTGCCTCAATGTGCGACCGGCCCGTGTGCCAACGTAAGATCGGTTGCGTGCAATCGGCGCCGCATCCTGTTAGTCCCCATGAGGGCTGCCTGGCGCATTAGCCACAAGGTCGTCTGGCCGGAGCTGTCTATAGCGGCTGGCGGCTGGCGCGAATGCTCACACCTGACAGCTTGGAATGCTGGCGTATCCCGGGACGCAGGCGACGATTTTTGAGCTCGATCGGCGCACAAACGCCAATCGAGTCAAGCCAGTTGTTGCCGCATGGTCGCGTCCAACCGTTGACAGGCCGATACGGGGTGATAACGGTGGTCACCGTACGCAGGTAACCCAAGCGCGCTGCGGCATTTTCGAAGGTGCGCGAGAACGAGAGGACAGCAACTTGGCGACGCTCAAAGAGAGACTAGGCGGTGGGGAGAAGCGACAGCAATTGATCGACGATGCGTGCCGTGTCCTTGACGAGGAGGTCAGTGACAAGGGTGGGTTGGGTGGAATGGCCGTAAAAGCAGCGTACGCTGTCGTCAAGGGAATCCGTCCTGGCTTCATTCGGCAAGCTGTCGACGCGCTCTTGGACGATTTTCTCGACGCGATTGATCCTCTACACCGAGAGGCCCTGGAGAGGGGCAAGCGCCCATCAGACCACATTCGCGCAGAATCTGGACGCGTTGCAGAAGCTCTCCTAGCAGTTACCGATCGCAAGGCTGTGCGGGCAGACAGTGCCGCCGTGCGCAAGACGTACGACAAGCTTCGTCCCTCGGCGAAGAAGCACGTCGAGGCCGCGGCGCCTCGTATGGGTCAATTGGTCGACAAGTACGCCCTAGACGCGCAAGGGTAGCGTGCTGCAAGCGGTTTCGACGCTGACGCTCGGCGCGACAACCGGTGAGCTCCTCCGTTCCAAAACGACCGCTTCGTACGCCCCCACGACGCGCCAGTGATGTGTGTGGGCATAGGTGCTGGAATGTACCTGGACGCCGTTTTGCCTTCTGGCACCTACTGAAACGCGTCCTCACACCAGCGCTGGGCTTGCTTCCGGCCGGAAGTCAGGGTCGAGACTGGCCATTCACTTCTATCACGATTACTTGAATTGGCTGGTTGACGTGCGCCGACACAGCACCAATAAAAAGTGAGGTCGCAACGCGACGACTGCCGTTGCCCTGTCGACGAGTCTCGAGGAGAGGACGACGGGCGCCGCAGCGCGCCACCGCCGTGGGTCCACGCAGCGCGAACCGAGAATGATGAAGGTTGCTAATTGAATGACTGCCGAACCAGTTCCCCAGCAAACCGCCCCAAAATCACAAACCATAAAATCGGCCGTCGTTAGATTCGCGGGTGACTCTGGCGATGGAGTGCAGATCTTGGGCGACCAGTTCACGTCCTCGACTGCGAGCGAGGGCAATGACCTCGCCACGCTGCCCGACTATCCCGCGGAGATCCGCGCGCCGGCGGGTACTGTGGCCGGGGTGTCCGGTTTCCAAATCCAGTTTGGCTCGGAAAACGTACACACGTCTGGAGACGTTCCCGACGTTCTCGTTGCGATGAATCCAGCTGCGCTGCGGCGGAACATCAGCGAGCTGCGCAAAGGCGGACTACTGGTGTTGAATGCCGGAGCCTTCTCCGCCGCGAACATAGACAAGGCAGGGTACGCCGCCAATCCACTCGAAGACGGCAGCCTATCCGAGTTCAATGTGATGGCCATTGACATAACGCGGCTAACCAACCTCGCGGTGGAACCGGCGGGGCTCGGCACTAAGGATGCCGCCCGATGCAAGAACTTCTGGACGTTGGGACTTACCTATTGGCTCTACAGCCGTCCACTCGACTCAACGCTTGCTTGGATTGGCTCGAAATTCAGCGGGCGTCCGGACTTGGCACTCGCGAACCAGTTGGCTCTCAAGGCCGGCAATGCGTATGGCGAAACGAGCGAGCTCTTCCATCACAGGTACCATGTGCCGGCGGCAAAACTCCCTCCTGGTGACTACCGTAGCATCACCGGAAACACCGCACTTGCCTGGGGACTCATCGCCGCTGCGCAGCGCTCAAGTCGGCAACTAGTACTCGGTTCCTACCCGATTACACCGGCGACTGAACTTCTGCAGGAATTGAGTAAGCACAGCCAACTTGGCGTTACGACCGTCCAAGCCGAGGACGAAATTGCGGCGGTAGGCGTCGCTATTGGAGCGTCCTACACGGGCAGCATCGGAGTGACGACCACGAGTGGACCCGGGCTCGCGCTCAAAATGGAGGCCATTGGATTGGCTGTCACTATGGAGGTGCCGCTTGTAATAGTGGATGTTCAGCGCGGTGGACCAAGTACTGGACTTCCCACCAAGACTGAACAGGCGGATCTCCTCCAGGCAATATTCGGTCGACCAGGTGAATCTCCTGTTTGTGTTTTGGCGGCGAGCACACCAGGTAATTGCTTCGATGTGGCCATCGAAGCCGCGCGAATTGCAACGAAATACATGACGCCGGTTATCGTACTTAGTGACAGCACGTTGGCCAATGGAGCCGAACCGTGGAAGTTGCCCGTTTTGGATGACTTGCCTGACCTGCGATGCCACCAAGAGCCGCCACCAAAGGACGACTTCAAGCCGTATCGGCGAGACCCAGCGACACTCGCGCGAGCATGGGTCACACCGGGACAGAAAGGTTACGAGTATCGCATCGGAGGTCTGGAGAAAGACGCGCTTACGGGCAATGTTTCATATGACCCGATGAACCATGAGCGGATGACTGAGTTGCGCGAAGCGAAGATTCTCGGAATATCGGCAGATATTCCTGATGCGAAGGTCGAATCGGGCCCAGCAAGTGGCCAACTACTCGTCGTCGGTTGGGGATCTTCCTATGGTCCGATTCGGGAGGCCGTCGAGCGCCTCAATGCGCGAAGCATCGCGGTGTCCCACTTGCACCTCATGCACCTTAACCCCTTCCCACGCAATCTTGGCGAACTATTGACACGTTTCGAGAAGATCCTCGTGCCAGAGCTAAACCGCGGGCAGCTCTCGCAATTGCTCGCCGCTCGGTATCGCGTGGAAGTGCGGTCATACAACAAGATGCAAGGCCGACCCCTCACGGTTTCCGAGATCGAAGAACAGATCCTAGCCCAGCTTGAGGACTAGCCATGGACGCACCAACGACCGCGCAATTGACAAAGAAAGACTTCACTACAAACCAGGAGCCGCGTTGGTGTCCAGGGTGCGGTGACTATGCGGTACTCAACACCGTTCGCAAGGTTCTGCCCGAACTAGGGATCCCCAAAGAGAACTTCGTTTGGGTTAGCGGCATCGGTTGTAGCAGCCGCTTTCCCTATTACGTGGAGACATTCGGCCTGCATACAATCCACGGACGAGCGCTGCCCATAGCCACTGGCATTCGAGTTGCTAATCCACAACTGAGTGTCTGGGTAGCGACTGGCGACGGTGACGCTTTGAGCATCGGTGGAAATCACCTGATGCATTGCCTGCGTCGCAACGTCGACATTAAAGTTCTGTTGTTCAATAATCGAATCTACGGTTTGACCAAAGGCCAATACAGCCCCACAAGCGAACTCGGCAAGGTAACGAAGACTTCGCCCTCAGGTTCCATCGATAGCCCGATTGATCCATTGACTCTTGCGATCGGCTGCGGCGCGACTTTCGTGGCGCGGTCGTACGATGTAGCAGGTGATCACCTCGCCGAAACGCTGAAGCGCGCCGCCAACCACCGCGGCACAGCCTTTGTCGAAATCCTTCAGAATTGCAACGTTTTCAATGACGGGGCGTTCGATGCAATCACCAACAGGGCAACGGTACAGGACCGACAACTTCGGGTCGAGCACGGCAGGCCGCTCAGGTTTGGTCCCAACCAGAGCCGCGGCCTTCGTTTGAATTCACGAACGCTGTCGCTCGATATTGTTGAAAATGCCGACGACCCCAAGCATGAGTCTGAGCTTTTCGTGTTCGACGAGAGCAACCCACTTCATGCAGGGTTGCTGGCACGCCTATCCGGCGAAGGCGTACCCACACCCATGGGCGTTTTACATCAGGTGAGGCGCCCCACCTACGAGGCCCGGCTCGATGAGCAACGCAGTCACAATGCTTCGCGCCAATACACCTCCTTGGACGCCCTATTTCGCTCCGGGCACACCTGGCGAGTCGACTGACCGCGCGCGGCAGGCCTGCCGGTCGTCCTTGTGTCGAGTGATGCTATTCAATTGGCAGAAAGCTTCGTGCTCAAATTGATGAAGACAGTGCGGGACAGCCGCACGTCCGTTTGCTAAGACCGCCCGCCATGGGAACTCCACAAGATGCACCAGCACGTCGACGTGAGCGTCGACGTCGCGCCAAGAAGAATGCCAACTGGGAGCTTGTTCGCGCTAAGGAGAACGCCGAGGCCAACAAGCCAAAAGCACCAGCGAAGACCGCAACTTGAACACCAAGTTGTGCGTCGCCTGACACAGCCCGTCTCCTTGACGGGCTGTATCCTTGCTCGAGCAGCGACGCGTTGCCCGTGGGACAATACCTACCACGGTTGAACGGTCTTTGGTGTAAGCACTTTACAGCTGGCAACTCGGTGGCAGACTACTCCTACTCTGGGAGTATTCACACCGTGAGTTTGGAACGCATTCGTGCCAATGCGGAGCAGGACGACTTAGCCGTCTTACCGCGACGCGCAGTGAGACAGCCGCGCCGGTTCGCCGTGATCGTGCACAATGACGACTACACCACCATGGAGTTCGTCGTCATGGTCTTGACGCGGTTTTTTGCGAAATCAGAGACTGAAGCGAACCGAACTATGCTCGAGGTTCATCACCACGGGCGCGGTGTCGCCGGGGTTTTTACCCGAGACGTGGCTGAATCGAAAGTTGAGCAGGTCGAGGAGCTGGCACGCGCCGAAGGGCATCCGCTGCGCTGCTCGGCGGAACCGTTCGAAACCGGGTCCGAAGACCCAGACCCACCCGCCCAGTGAGACGCACCCCTTGTGTCGCTAGGAGTTGACTGATGCGTGTCAATCCAGATGTCGAAATCGCCTGCAGTCTGGCTGCTCAAGAGGCGCGACGCCGGCAGCATGACTTGATGACGGTCGAGCATCTCTTTTACGCCTTGCTCCACGATCGCAAGACGGTCCGAATTTTGGCCAAGGTTGGAGTAGATGTTGAACGGCTCAAGCGGCAACTCGATCTGGTCCTGAAGGACGAAGTGCCGGAGACTCAAGGCCCGTCCGCTTCTCCGCGGCCGTCACGCGGATTTCGACGCGTCCTCGAACGCGCGGCGCTGCACGTGGAAAGCTGTGGCAAGAACGAGCTTCTGGCAGAAGACCTCTTGGTCGCAATCTTTTCCGAAGTAGATTCTCCTTCGGTAGCTTTGCTCGACTCAGAGAAGGTTTCGCGACTCGACGTAGTGGCCTACCTGGCGCACGGTAGTGACGATTCGGACCGAGCTACACCGTCCAGAGTAGCTCACAGCGATCCCGATGAAGGGGAAGAAGGCCTTGAGCCCGAGCGCGATCCGCTTGCACAATTCGCCATCAACCTCAATCTGCGTGCGGCTGCAGGCAATTTGGAGCCCCTCGTTGGACGCGAGCTCGAACTTCACCGAACGATTCAAGTCTTGGCTCGACGCCGAAAGAACAACCCCCTGCTCGTGGGGGATGCTGGTGTCGGCAAGACCGCCATCGTCGAGGGTCTGGCCCAGCGAATCAGTGCCGGGCAAGTGCCTGATTTGCTCAAGAATGCAACGATTTGGGCGCTTGATTTGGGTGCGCTCGTCGCGGGAACGAAGTATCGGGGCGACTTCGAGAACCGTATCAAGAGCGTCCTCAAATCACTCGAGAGTCGACCGGGCAGCATCTTGTTTCTCGACGAGATGCACACACTCATGGGCGCTGGGGCGACCAGCGGCACGACGCTCGATGCAGCTAACCTGCTGAAACCGATCCTTTCGGCGGGGCAGTTACGCTGCATCGGGGCTACGACCTTCGAAGACTATCGTCAACATGTCGAACGCGATCGCGCGTTGGCTCGACGATTCCAGAAGATCGAGATCACCGAACCCTCTTCCGAAGACACACTCGCCATTGTCAAGGGGTTGATCAAGAACTACGAGGACCACCACGGCGTCACCTACCATGCAGATGCCCTCGAGGCGGCAGTTAGCCTCGCTGAGCGACACATTACTGACCGCAAGCTTCCCGATAAGGCCATCGACGTTATCGACGAAGCTGGTGCTGACACTCGACTCGATGGCGGAACGGGTACCACTGTCGACGTGGCACGTGTCGAAGCCGTGGTGGCTCGCATTGCACAGATCCCTACGCGAAGTGTCAACGTCGATGCGCGCACCAACTTGCTCAATCTCGAAGACGAGCTAAATCGCGTCATTTATGGACAAAAGCGAGCGATTGCGAACCTAACGGACGCCGTAAAACTTGCTCGAGCGGGCCTGCGCCCGCCCGGGCAACCCATCGGTAGTTTCCTCTTTACTGGCCCAACGGGCGTCGGTAAGACGGAGGTTGCTCGTCAATTGGCGCGTTGCATGGGTATTCAGCTTCTGCGCTTCGACATGAGCGAGTACATGGAGCGCCACACCGTTTCGCGCCTCGTGGGTGCTCCCCCGGGCTATGTCGGCTACGACCGCGGCGGCCTGCTGACGGAGGCTGTTGCCAAGACACCACACGCAGTGCTGCTACTCGACGAAATCGAGAAGGCACACCCAGACGTCTTCAACATCCTGCTCCAGGTCATGGACCACGGCACGTTGACCGACACGAACGGCAAGAAGACGGACTTCCGCAATACGATCTTGATCATGACAAGCAATGTCGGAGCAGCAGATCTGGCCCGCACGCCCGTTGGTTTCGGATCGCGAGATCGACGAGGCAGCGACGATCTCGCATTCAAGAACACATTTAGCCCCGAATTCCGCAATCGTCTCGACGCAAGAATTGCTTTCGAACCACTCAGCCATGAAGTCATGACCCTCGTCGTCGACAAGTTCGTCGCCGAGCTTCGCGCGCAGTTAGTAGAACGAGCCGTGTCTTTGGAAATATCCGACGAGGCCCGTAGCGCGTTGGCCGTCCAAGGCTACGAAGTAGATTTTGGGGCCCGGCCGTTACTTCGATTGATCCAGGACAAGCTCAAACGCCCCTTGGCGAATGCGCTTCTGTTCGGTGATTTGGCACAGGGAGGCAGCGTGTTTGTCGGGCTCGAAGGGAATGACTTCAAGCTTGACTGCAAACCCCGGCCGACAGTGATTTCGTCATGACGAACGAGCGCCCGCGCCGCAGCGCTCTCTTCTTACCTGCATCCAACCAACGCGCCATCGACAAGGCGTCAACGTTGGACTGCGACGTGGTCATCTTCGACCTCGAAGACGCGGTGGCTCCTGATGAAAAGCCCAAGGCAAGACAGCTAGCGTGTGCCGCAATTGCCGCACGCAACTTCGAACGACACGAGTTGGTGCTCCGAATCAATGGCGCGGGAACTTCCTGGTTCGACGAGGATTTCCGAAGTGCCCTTTCCGTCGCACCGGATGCCATCCTGCTTCCAAAAGTCGAGGACCCCGAACTGGTAGGAGCCACGGCTTCTGTCCTGCAAGCGAGCGCAGGAGTGAGTCGGACCAAACTGTGGTGCATGCTGGAAACGCCGCTTGGCGTGTTGTCTTCAGCAATGATTGCCCAGGCTCACCCAAGACTTGAATGCCTCGTCATGGGCACCTCAGACCTGACCAAGGATCTGCGCGCACAGCACACGCAGTCGCGCCTCCCACTGCTCATGTCGCTCGAGTTGTGTTTGCTGGCAGCACGAGCTTATGGAAAATGCATCCTAGACGGGGTGTGCCTCGAGCTCTCAAACGACGATGCCTTTCGCGATGCATGTCTGCAGGCCAAAGCGTTGGGTTTCGACGGCAAGACCCTCATTCATCCCAAGCAAGTCGCAACCTGCAATTCTGTTTTCTCACCGAGCGATGCGGAAGTTGCTCAAGCGCAAGCCATCATTGCTGCCCACGCAGCGGCAAAAGCCGGGGGCCGCGGTGTGGCCGTCCATGATGGTCGGCTCGTGGAAGAGCTCCACGTCCAAGAAGCCGAACGTACCCTCGCCCTAGACAGGGCGGTCCGTCCGCCGCGCGGCTAGCCGGGCTGCAGTGCCAGGCAAAATGCCCACTTTACTTGGTGGTTTTGGGACAATCAGTCAATTTGACTCTCAGGAGGTTTGACTGTTAGGCCGCTGGTTCGTATTACATAGAGATTGGCATAGCCTGCCAAGAATGAATCGCTCGGAGCGAAGTGGATCCCAGATGAGTGAATGGTGGCTCAGTCGCGGTGACGGGAAAACCGAAGGTCCCTTGTCCACGGATGCGCTCGTGCACGGCTTAATAGAAGGACAGATCCCTAAGCGGGCACACGTCTGCCGTGTTGGAGACCAGAAGTGGGTGCGCCTTTCCGCAGTCGATGAAATCTGGGACGCTGCCAACCCGGAGCAAATCAGAACCAACATCATCGAGCAACCGTGGTTCTTGAAGCATCCGGATTCGGTCCACCACCGATTGGTTGATGTCGATGCCGACGAAGAGCGCACGCAAGTATTGACGCCGCTTCCCATGATCAACCCCGAAGGCGTTGCCCATCCCTTCGTCACTCCTCTGCCCCATCCAGACACCAGCCGTAACTTAGTTGCGCGTCAAGTCACTTCGTCTCCCATCGCAACTGCACCCCAACCCCAGCAAGCCGCGAAGCCTGCCGATTCTGACGCATTGTCGTCAATCAGCGCTGGCCCGATTCGCGCGAAGGTGCCAACGCTCGACGGAATTTCTGACCTTTTGGCACCAGACGTCAACCACAAACCTGGAACTGAACTCAAGCTTTCCGGGCCGTCAGAAGCTGCAACGATGCCTCGAGTTGCAGAGCGTCTTGAGGCACAGAGGAGCCCGTCACCTCAATTGGCGCGTAGCGCAGCACCCAAGTCGCCCAACGAGGCCCTGCTCGGGCAACAACCGCGGGCTGTGCTCGCACCCAACCCCAGTTCCTCGCCACTCGGCCCATTGAAACCAACTTCTGGACGAACTTCAGGGCTAGCTCCGCTCGGTCTCGCTCCGCTTGGCGCGGTTCCGACCGCAGCAATTCGGCCACTGGCCGACCCTACCGATACATCGCGCTTGCCAAATGGTACACCGTTACTCGAGGGTCCAACCTCAGCGCCCGGGACTAGCCAACTTGATGCGCAATCCGTCCCGCAAAATCGACAGACGTGCCCTCGCTTGCCGCAATCGGTAAGCGCTCAGGAAGCGGTCCACGCAAAATTTTTGCCTGGGCTTCCAAATCTATCCCACTCACCTCACCCAGCGGCTCTCTCACTGTCGGCACCCAGCCCCGTAAAGCCACCAGCATCGGGAAAGACGCTGCAGCCGGCACTTCCACCACCCGTCACCAGACAACCGCAGCTGCCAGCGCTGCTTCACCAACCGGCTCAACCCGCGGAGGTTGCACCTCCGCGGGTGAACCCGTCCGCGTCGTCGCCCCCACAGGTTGCAACTTCCATTACCCAGCCTCGACCGCTCAATTTCGCTTCGGTCCGTCCTCCGTCGGCTGTGAAATTCGTCGCGCCAGCGCAGGGAATCGTCCTCCCCGCGCAACTGACACCACAAACGCTGCCAATTGAAGCCAGTGGTCCCCGAACAACATCTGGAGCCCAATTCGACCAGCCTGTACACGCTGCCGAGGATCCAATCGGCCTCGGACTCGAACTGGAGCTCGCGCTGACCGAAGATGACGAACTGACGACTGTGGCGCACTCGCCAAGTACCCACAAGGACCCGCAACCAAGCATACCCAAGCAGCCGTATGGTATCCATCTACGCCCAACCGCAGTGTTTGAGGCGAGCGCTGATGACGAAGCGACCGCCATCGTTCCAACACTTGCCCTTCCCGGCGACCCCAAGGACATCACAGCCGAAGTGGTTCGCCCGTCCGGGAACGGGGAAACGACGATTTTGCGCAGGAATCAGCGCGCGCGGGTGGTGACCAACCAAGGAGGGGAACCCTTCCCCTCGAACCTAGCGAGCACACCCAGGCAGGTCGCGCCACCTGTGCTCAAGAGTGCGGCCACGCCGGTCCACATAACAAGCGACTGGTCTGCGACCAACTCGCTGCTGTCCGATCCCGCTGAACTCTTGGAGGAAGGCGACGACGAACCACCTGCGCCACCAAAACCACAAGTGAGGCATTCAGCCTCACCCCGCCCGAACGGGGAAGGGAAACTCGCCCCACTCACCGCCTCTCCGCCATCTGCGCTGCCAACCGCTCGTCGGCCTCAGCACCCAACCGCTCCAAGTATTGTATTAAAAGCCGAGCCAATCATCCATCAGGAAGCCACACAGCCAGCGGTAAGAGCCATGCGCCGAGCCAAACCTATCCAGCTGAGCTACGCGACGCTGCTCGTCGTGCTTCTAGCCATCGCGCTCGTTGCCCTAGCCGTAGTGTTCGTGTTTTTGCGACGGCACTAAACAGTTGCCGCCTCAATTCGACGACCCGGCAGGAGCACGTCCACTCTCAACCACACTTGCACTCGCGCCCCTATTCAAGAGCCTACCCTTTAGGGAAGTCGCCAGAACGCAACTGTTTGCATGACGGGTCTGCGCCGCGGCCACTTCAGGATCCA